>Ga0310822_100075_pt1 | contig 175544 bp, 168 predicted proteins | sample P4_ome_2_FD_201313 | JGI IMG/M metagenome (GOLD analysis project Ga0310822, IMG submission 201313) | Sorghum-adapted microbial communities from Joint BioEnergy Institute, Emeryville, California, United States - P4_Day56_Rep2 | ecosystem: Engineered > Bioreactor > SSF (Solid state fermentation)...
AGATCAGACGCTGAGCGCCCTCCGCCTGAGCCCTGCGCCGCGCTTCACGCGCCGCCTTGTCGATAGCCAACAGTGTGCTTCCTTCCGTAAGGAGACCCACCCCTTACACACACCATTTGACACGCCCTCAATCCAGCGTCGCACGTTGCCACCCGACACGGACCGGTCCGTGCGTGGAGCCGCGGGAGCGGATCATGCGTCACCTCACCCGCCCGGGACCGGTGTTCACCGTCGGCAAGCTCGGAATGCACGCCTCCACGGTGGCCGTGTGCGCCGGCATCGAGTGCCGCAGTTGCGGGATCTGAATCCGGTCACTGTAGCCGTGATCCGCGCCGCCCGCCGGTCCGGACAGCGTTACGACCACGACCATCCCGCTCGCTGGTCCACATCGATGTGGAGAAGCTCGTTCGCATCCCGACGGCGGCGGCTGGCGGGCTCACGGACGCAGCCGCGGGATCGGCTACGACGACGTCCACACCGCCATCGACGACCACTCCCGGCTCGCCCACGCCGAAACCCACGATGACGGGAAGGGCGCCACCGCCGCCGGGTTCTGAACTGACAATCGCGTTCTACGCCGCACTCGGCGCACCGTCGAACACGTCATCAGCGACAACACGTTCACCTGCCGCCACTCCGCCGCGTTCCGCACCGTGCCGCGAACCGCATCACGCAGAAGTTCATCCCGCCCACACTGCCCGTGGACCAACGGTAAGGCCGACCAACTGAACCGCACCGTCGCGACCGAGTGCGCCTACGCCCGACCCTTCACCTCGGACGCCGACCGCGCAGCCGCCTAGGCCGCCTGGCTCGACTACTGCAACCTAGACAGAGCCCACCTCGCCATCGAAGGCGAGACCCCCATCGACCGATCAACAACGGTCGAGGCCAGTGCGCCGCCGAGCGCGGCTACGCGTGCGCCTCGGCCTCGCGGCGGCGGCGCGGGGGCAGAGGCACGATCATCGACGTGGTGCGCTTGTAATCGGCGTACGCGGGGTACTTCGACGCCGAGATCGACTCGGTGAAGATCGTCGACCCGATGAAGAGCACCGTCAGCAGGAACGCGCCGACGATCGTCCAGTTGAACGCGCCGCCCCACAAGCCGAGACCGGATGCCACGGCGGCGGTCGCGCCGAGCGCGTAGAACGTCCACCACTGCGCCTGCTCGAAGAAGAAGTTCGGGTGGCGGCTGAAGCGCCACAAGCCCGTCGTCAGGAATCCGGGCTCGAGCTGCCCGCCTGCCGCCTTCTTGGCCTGGTGGAAATCCCACTGCTGCTGGTCGGCGATGAACTCGCCGATGAGGAACGCGACGAAGAGCGCTGCGAACGCGGCGTCCCAGCCGTTGAACACGGCCGGGTGCAGATACGCGATGTAGGCGGGGAGCGTGATGAGCACGAGCAGCGCGTTCTGGTACAGCACGATGAAGAACAGGTTGAACAGCTGGAACTGCCACGGCTTCATGCGCGCCCGCAGGATCGCCCACCTGTAGTCCTCCATGCCGGTGTAGCCGCCCTTGCGCGCGAAGTTGAACGTGAGCCGCGCGCCCCACAGGGTCGCGAGCACGGCCATCACGATCAGGCGTGTCGCATCGACCCCCGCGAGGGTGCCGGCGATCGCGAAGATCCACACGTAGACGAAGGGCACGATCGACCACAGCCGGTCGACCCACGAGGTGTCCTTCGTGATGAGCGAGGCGATCCAGCAGAAGGCGCACGCGACGCCCGCGACGATGAGGACGAGGACGAGGGGATCCATGTCGCCAGAGTAGCGGGTTGCACCGTCATGAGACGCTCGCGTAGTGTGGTCAGACCAAAGGGAGGTCGGCATGGCGGAGCAAGCGCGGGCATGGCGCCTCGTCCTCGACACGATCGAGGCGGACATGTCCGCGGGAAGGCTGCGGCCGGGCGACCGGCTGCCCTCGGAGCGCGATCTCGTCGCGCAGCTCGGGGTCGGCAGGTCGAGTGTGCGCGAGGCGCTCCGTGTCCTCGAGGTCATGGGCCTCATCCGCACCGGCACGGGCTCAGGGCCCAACGCGGGCGCGATCGTGATCGCATCCCCCACCGGCGGCTTCTCGGCGCTCCTGCGCCTGCAGGTGGCCGCACAGGGGCTCCCGATCGCCGACGTCGTCGCGACCCGGCTCCTGCTCGAGGAGTGGGTCGCGCGCACGCTCGCGAACGCATCCGAGCCCGACCTCTCCGCCGCGGTCGACACGCTCGACGCGATGGACGACGACGAGCTGACCCCCGCCGAGTTCCTCGCGCTCGACGCCGCGTTCCATGTGGCCCTCGCGCAGGCATCCGGCAATCTCGTCGTCGCGGCGACCATGGAGGGCCTGCGCTCGTCGATCGAAGGCTACGTGCGCGGAGCGGTCGAGAGCATCCCCGACTGGCCGGCCGAGGCCGAGCGGCTGCGCAGCGAGCACCGTGGCGTCCTCGACGCGATCACGGCGCGAGATTCGGATGCCGCGGCGCGCCGCGTGCGCGACCACATCACGCACTACTACGAGAACACGCGTCCGCACGCGTGACGCGACGTCCGAAGACGAGAGGTACCCACGCATGGTCAAGCGCCAACTGCCCAAGATCGCCGAGCTCATGGAGCTCATGCAGTTCAAGCGGCCCGACCTGAACGCTCGTCGGCGCCGCCTCGACAAGGCCCTCACGATCTACGACCTGCGCGCGATCGCGAAGCGGCGCACTCCGCGCGCCGCGTTCGACTACACCGACGGCGCGGCCGAGGGGGAGCTGTCGCTCGCGCGTGCGCGGCAGGCGTTCGAAGACATCGAGTTCCACCCGTCGATCCTGCGTCCGGCCGAGGCGGTCGACATGTCGACCGAGATCCTCGGCGGACCGTCGACGATGCCGTTCGGCATCGCGCCGACCGGGTTCACGCGGCTCATGCAGACCGAGGGGGAGTCGGCCGGGGCATCCGCGGCCGGCGCCGCCGGCATCCCGTTCACCCTCTCGACCCTCGGCACGACCTCGATCGAGGACGTGAAGGCCGCGAACCCGAACGGCCGCAACTGGTTCCAGCTGTACGTCATGCGCGACCGCGAGATCTCGTACGACCTCGCGCGACGCGCGGCGGCCGCCGGCTTCGACACGATCATGTTCACGGTCGACACGCCGGTGGCGGGCGCGCGGCTGCGCGACAAGCGCAACGGATTCTCGATCCCGCCGCAGCTCACGCTGTCGACGATCATCGACGCGATCCCGCGGCCGTGGTGGTGGTTCGACTTCCTCACGACGCCCAAGCTCGAGTTCGCGTCGCTGTCGACGACGGGCGGCACCGTGGGCGAGCTGCTCGACGCCGCGATGGACCCGACGATCAGCTACGAGGATCTCGCGATCATCCGCGACCTGTGGCCCGGGAAGATCGTCGTGAAGGGCGTGCAGAACATCGAGGACTCCAAGCGACTCGTCGACCTGGGCGTCGACGGCATCGTGCTGTCGAACCACGGCGGTCGCCAGCTCGACCGGGCTCCGATCCCGTTCCATCTGCTGCCGCACGTCGTGCGCGAGGTCGGGCGCGACGCCACCGTCATGATCGACACCGGCATCATGAACGGCGCGGACATCGTGGCATCCGTGGCCCTCGGCGCGAAGTTCACGCTGGTCGGACGCGCGTACCTCTACGGCCTCATGGCCGGCGGCCGCGCGGGCGTCGACAAGGCGATCGCGATCCTGCGCGGCGAGATCGAGCGCACCATGAAGCTGCTCGGCGTCGCATCGCTCGAAGAGCTCGAGCCGAAGCACGTCACGCAGCTCACGCGGCTCGTCCCGGTCGGGCGGGAGAACCGCGCGGTCAGCGTCGAGGCAGCGTCGGAATGAGCCGGTCCAGGAACTCGGCCGTGTCCTCCCAGCCCTCGACGGCCTGACACGGCACGCCCATCGCGAGCACCGGGTAGTCGTTGCCGTCGGGATCGAGACGGTCGCCCACGAAGAGCATCTCGTCGAGCGGGATGCCCGTCTGCTCGGCGAGCTGCCGCATGCCGTACGCCTTGTCGATGCCCTCGTGCGTGATGTCGACCGACGTCGTGCCGCCGGAGCGCACCTCGAGGTCGGGGAGCAAGGCCGCGACGGCCTCGCGGAGCGCGTTCTTCTTGGCGCCCGTCGGATCCCACGCCGTCTTGGCCTCGAGCGGAGCACTCTGACCCATCGCGGAGAACGTGATCTGCGAGCCGCGGTCCTCGATGATGTCACCCCACGTCTCGGTCTCCCACAGTCCGAGACGCTTCGCCTCGGACTCGAGGGCCGAGATCGCCCGACGCTTCTGGTCGTCGGTGAGCGCGTGCGCGTAGACCTTCTCCACCCCGCCCTCGCGCAGCCGGTAATACTGCGTGCCGCACGTGGGCAGCAGATGGATGTGGGAGAGGACGGATGCCGGGGCCTCCGGAAGCCGGTCGACGACCTGCTTCTCGAACTGGGCGAGCTGACCGCCCGAGATGACGGCGACCTCGACCCGTTCGGCCAGCGCGATGAGCTGGTCGCCGATGCGTGGATCGATCGGGCTCTTCGACGGCGCCAGCGTGTCGTCGAGGTCGAACGAGACGAGACGGATGGGCTTCGGGCTCATCTCATTCCTCGTCGTCGATTTCACAATGTGGTCGGGGTGACAGGATTTGTCCCCACCGCCACTCCACGGATCGCTGCGCGCTCCGCGGAGCCTCCGGCGGCGTGGGCCCACCTGCGCGTGCAGGCTTCGCGTCCGGTCACCAGATAGATCAATCCGGCAACCACCTGTGGCGGCTGCCGGATTCATCAGTCGGGGTGACAGGATTTGAACCTGCGGCCTCTTCGTCCCGAACGAAGCGCGCTACCAAGCTGCGCCACACCCCGTGGCAACCCGTCGAGTCTACCCGATCCCGGAGCCTGCTCCGAACCGAGCCGGATGCCCGGGCGCGTCCTTCGCGACGAGGGTGATGAGCGATGCCTCGGGCGGACACGCGAAGCGCACGGGGGCGTAGATCGAGTGGCCGAGACCAGCGCTGACGTTGAGCGGGAGGTCGGTTCCGCGGTGGCTCCACTCGCTCAGACCGCGCGCCTGGCGCAGCGGGATGTCGCAGTTCGCGACGAGCGCGCCGAAGCCGGGGAGGCGCACCTGGCCGCCGTGCGTGTGCCCAGCGAAGATCATGTCCGCGCCGAAGTCGGCGAACGAGTCGAGCACCCGGCGGTACGGCGCGTGGGTGACGCCGATCGTGAGTCCGGCCGGCTCATCGTCGCGCGCTTCTTCCAGGGCATCCGGGACCACGTCGAGTCGGTCCCAGCGACGGTGGGCGTCGCTCACACCGAACGCGTCGACCGTGAGTCCCGCGACCTCGAGCCGTGCGGCCGCGTTGTTGAGATCCGCCCACCCGAGGTCGTCCGTGAGGTACTCGTCGAGCGCGGCCGTGTCGAGGGGCTCCTCCGCGGTGAGGATCGTCGACGGCCCCGTGAAGTACTTGAACGGGTTGCGCGGCGACGGAGCGGTGTGGTCGTTCGAGCCGTGCACGAAGACCCCCGGGATGCCGCGGAAGGGCGCGAACGCCGCGCGCAGCCCGCGCAGCCCGTCAGCATGGCCGAGGTTGTCACCCGTGTTGACGATCAGGTCGGGGTGCAGGTCGATGAGCGAGGCGATCCACCGCTGCTTGCGCTTCTGCCACGGGGCCATGTGGGCGTCGGACAGGTGCAGGACGCGGATCGGCGCGGACCCCGGGGGGAGGATCGCGACCTCATGCTCGCGAAGCGTGAAGAGGTAGCGCTCGATGCCGATTCCCCACACCGCGGCGCCGACACCGACCGCCCCCACCGCGCCGAGCGCGGTGAGGGCGGTCTTGACGTTCGACGAGGCCACTAGTTGTCGCCGCCGGAGTCGCCCCCGCCGGGGCCACCGGGGCCGCCCGGACCGCCGCCGGGTCCGCCCGGACCGCCGCCGGGTCCGCCCGGACCGCCGCCTCCGCCGCAGTCGCTCGCGGCGTAGTTGACCGTGATCTGGGTGTTCCGGTTCACGACCGAACCGGCGCCGGGGCTCGTGCCCGTGGCCCTCGGATTGTTCACTCGGTCGTCGACGGTGCATGTGCCCGGTTGGACGTTGCCGAAGCCGCTGCGCTGGATGGCTCTGACCGCCTCGTCGAGAGGTCGTCCGGAGACGTCCGGCACCGCGAGGCCCTGGCCGTTGCTCGGGTTGATCGTGACGACTGTGCCGCCCGCGACCTTGCCCGCGCCGGGGTTCTGCGCCGCGACGATGCCCTCGGCCTCGGACGAGTCCACCGGATCGCCCACGACGACCTCGAAGCCGGCGTTCTCGAGCGTCTGGCGCGCCTGGTCGACCGGCATGCCGACGACGTTCGGCAGGTCGGTGAGCACCTGCTTCGTCAGGTCGCGGTCCGGCTGCGGGAACGGATCTCCGCCGTAGACGGAGTTCGCCGCACCCTGGATGGCGCGCGAGATGATGTAGCGCAGGTCGGACATCTTCTGTCCGTTGTGCCAGCGCTGGAAGATGTCGCCCTTGCCGGTCGAGTTGCCGACCCAGGTCGCCGTCGCGACCTTGCTGGAGGACTGCACGAGCCAGGTCTGCCAGCTCTCGTGCGTACCCGTCTTGCCGAGCACAGGCGTGCCGTCGTACGGGTTCGCCCTGTTGCCGGTCCCGCCCTTCATGACGCCTTCCAGCGCGTAGGCCGCGGTCGCAGCCACCTTCGGGTCGAGCACCTGGGTGCACGTCGTCTGGGGCGGCGTGATCTCGTTGCCGTCCGCGTCGACGACGCGGTCGATCGCGCGCGGCTGGCAGTAGACGCCGTTGTTCGCGACGGTGCCGTAAGCGCCCGCCATGGCCATCGGGGACACGTTGTTCGAGCCGATGATCGAGAAGAGGTCGTCCATCCTCACCGGCTCGCCGTTGCCGAGCGTCACCCCCATCTTCGTGGCGACGTTCTTGATGTCGCACAGGTCGAGCTTCTCGGCCATTGCGAAGAAGCCCGTGTTGAGCGAGTCGCGTGTGAACTTCATCGGGGTGCCGACGTAGCCGCGCTGGTTGTTGAAGTTCTTGACGATGACGTTGCCCGTGTTGACCCAGTCGCCCGGACCGTTGAGCTGGCTGTTGCAGCTGTTGGTGAGCCGCTTGATGGGGCGCACGTTCCCGTTGACCACCTCGTTGACCGAGTGGCCCTTCTCGAGCCAGTCGATGAGGGTGAAGAGCTTGAACGTCGAACCCACTTCGAAGCCGCCGGAACGGCCGTACTTCTGGTCGGCGGCGAACACGAGCGAGCTGTAGTTCGGGTCGTCCGCGAGCGTGCCGTCCTCGGAGAACTTCGTGTTCTGCACGACCGACAGAATGCGCCCGGTGGAAGCCTCGATGCTGATGCCGGCGGCGCCGAACTTGCCGGTGTTCGCATCGACCATGCCCTCGACGGAGGTCGGCGCCCACTCGGTCATCGCCTGCTCGGCGGGGCCCTGAACCCGGACGTCCAGCGTCGTGTAGACCTTGAGGCCGCCGCGCTTGAGCGCGTTCAGGCGGTCCTCCCGCGTCTCGCCGAACGCGGGGTCGGTCTCGATGATGTTCTTCACAAGCTGGCAGAAGTACGCCGCGCCGCCCGCTGCGACACACCCCGTCGTGGGCCGGTGGATGTTCGGCGTGATGGGCTCGAGCACCGCCTCGTCGTACTGCTCCTCGGTGATCTTGCCGTCATCGAGCATCCGGCTCAGGACGTAGAGCTGGCGGCCCTTCGTCGCGGAGTAGCCGTCTGCGGCCGCGATGTACTGCTCCTCGGTGATCTCGCCCTTCTCGAGCTTGGAGTTGAGCGCTCCGACCTGCTTCTTCGCGATGTCGTCGACGACGCCGTCCGGAGCCTTGTTGTAGGCGTTCCCCTCGTCATCGAACATCGTGCCCTCGGGGCGGTCGATGCGGTACGCGTTCGGGTTCTGCACGATGCCCGCGAGCGTCGCGGCCTGACCAAGCGTCAGATCCTTCGCCGCCACGCCGAAGTAGTACTTCGCCGCCGCGTCGACGCCGTACGTGGTGCCGCCGAAGTTCGCGATGTTGAGGTAGCCGAGCAGGATGTCGGTCTTCGAGTAGCGCTGCTCGAGCGAGATCGCATAGCGCATCTCCTGCAGCTTGCGCTGATATCCCTCGATGCCCGATGCGGTCGTGGCATCCGTCCAGCAGTTGAGAAGGACCTGCTCACGCGGGATCATCTGCGGGGTCCCGTCCTCGTTCATGACGGGTTCGCCGTTGTCGTCGAGGACGGGCTCATCCTTCGCGTCGCGTTCGCAGCGCTGGATGAGGATGTTCTTGACGTACTGCTGGCTGATCGACGAGCCGCCCTGGGTCTCACCGCCGCCCTTGAAGTTCGACAGGATGGCGCGCGTCGTTCCGATGAGGTCCACGCCGCCGTGCTGGTAATAGCGCGGGTCCTCACTCGAGAGGATCGCGTCGTACATGACCGGCGCGACCTCTTCGTACGTGACCGGCGAACGGTTCTGGTCGTAGAACTTCGCGAGCTCCAGGTCCTCGCCCGTCTCGGGGTGCTTGTAGTACAGCGTCGTCGGCAGCATGAGCTTGTCGATCTCGAGGACGCTCGGCAGATTGTCGAACATCGTGATCGCGCTCGTCGCCGCGGCCCCCGACAGGGCGATCGCGGGCGTGACGGTAAGGGTGACCAGAACCCCCGCTACAGCGCTGAGGCCCGCGAGTCCCGCGAGGCCTCCGAGCACGCCGCTAGCAGTCCGTTTGGTATCAGGCATAGGGTCGATCGTAGGGGAGGTTGCTGGACGAAGCCTTGGCGGACGTGCCCACTCAGGCGACTTCTCAGCCTCCGACATCCGATGACCCGCACTCACGCCTTCCGAGGAGCCGCATGACCACGTGGGAGTACCTCACCACGCCTCTTCTCATCCACAACACCGCCGCGATCCTCAACAACTGGGGCAAGCAGGGCTGGGAGCTCGTGCAGGTCGTGCAGGGGCCCGAGGGTGGGCTCGTCGCATACTTCAAGCGGCCCGTCGGCGACGGCGCCGGCGCCGGTGCCGCGAACGCGGGCCTGGACGCGGCGGCCGAGGCGGCCAAGCAATTCGGGGAGGCGTGACATGAGCGTCTCGCAGCGCCTTGCCGAGCTCGGCATCGACCTCCCTGAGGTCGTCCCGCCGGTTGCGGCTTACGTCCCCGCGAAGGTGCACGGAGACCTCGTCTACACCGCGGGCCAGCTCCCGATGGTGTCGGGCGCGCTGCCGGCGACGGGCAAGGTCGGCGACGGACACGGGCTCGTCCCGGCATCCGACGCCCAGACGTATGCCCGCACGTGCGCGCTCAACGCACTCGCGGCCGCCGCTTCAGCGGTCGGAGGAGTCGACCGGCTGACCGGTGTCGTCAAGGTCACGGGGTTCGTGGCATCCGTGCCCGATTTCACCGGCCAGCCCGGCGTCGTCAACGGCGCGAGCGAGGTGCTCGGCGAGATCTTCGGCGAAGCGGGCAGGCACGCGCGCTCCGCTGTGGGGGTGCCGGTGCTGCCGCTCGACGCCCCGGTCGAGGTCGAGGTCGTCTTCTCCTTCGCGTGACCCTCGCTATCTGAGCTGCGCGGAGATCACGCTCATGACGGCCGTGTCGGCGAGCGTCGTGGTGTCGCCGACCTCGCGGCCCTCCGCGACGTCGCGCAGCAGGCGACGCATGATCTTTCCCGAGCGGGTCTTGGGCAGCTCGCCCACGATGTAGACGTCGCGCGGACGCGCGATCGGGCCGATCTGCTCGGCGACCCACTTGCGAAGGGTGTCGGCGAGGCCCTCGGGGGAGTGCTCGTCGAGGTAGCTCTGCTTGATGATCACGAACGCGACGACGGCCTGGCCGGTCGTCTCATCGGATGCCCCGACCACGGCCGCTTCGGCGACGGCCTCGTTCGCGACGAGCGCCGACTCGATCTCGGTCGTCGACAGTCGGTGACCCGACACGTTCATGACGTCGTCGACACGGCCCATGAGCCACACGTCGCCGTCGTCGTCGAGGCGCGCGCCGTCGCCCGCGAAGTAGAAGCCCTGCTTCTCGAACTTCTTCCAGTACGTCTCGACGAAGCGCTCCGGGTCGCCCCAGATGCCGCGCAGCATCGACGGCCACGGCTCGGTGATGACGAGCAGGCCGCCGTTGCCGTTGCCGACGTGCGTGCCGTCCTCGTCGACGACGTCGACCGAGATGCCGGGGAGCGCGACCTGGGCCGCACCCGGCTTCGTCTCGGTGACACCGGGCAGAGCCGAGATCATGATCGCGCCGGTCTCGGTCTGCCACCACGTGTCGACGATCGGCGCGGTCTTGCCGCCGATGATCTTGCGGTACCACATCCATGCTTCGGGGTTGATGGGCTCGCCGACCGATCCGAGCAGGCGCAGCGACGAGAGGTCGAACCGCTTGGGCACCTTGCGCCCGATCTTCATGAACGAGCGGATCGCCGTCGGGGCGGTGTAGAGGATCGTGACGCCGTACTTCTCGACGATCTCCCACCAGCGACCCGGATGCGGCGTGTCGGGCGTGCCCTCGTAGAGGACCTGCGTCGCGCCGTTGGCGAGCGGGCCGTACGTGACATACGAGTGCCCCGTCACCCACCCGATGTCGGCGGTGCACCAGAAGACGTCGGACTCGGGGTGCAGGTCGTGCACGACCTTGTTCGTGAACGCCGACTGGGTGAGGTACCCGCCCGTCGTGTGCAGGATGCCCTTGGGCTTTCCGGTCGTGCCCGACGTGTACAGGATGAACAGCGGGTTCTCGGCGGGGAAGGCCGGGGCCTCGTGCTCGGCGGAGGCGTGCGGCACCACGTCGTGCCACCAGAGGTCGCGGCCCTCGACCCAGTCGATCTCGTTTCCGCCTCGGCGGACGACGATGACCTTCTCGACCGTCTCCTGCGGCCCCGAGCCGTTGCGGTCGGAGAGCGCGAGGTCGACGGCGGGCTTGAGGGGCGAGACCTTGCCCTTGCGGTAGCCGCCGTCGGCCGTGATGACGACCTTCGCGGCGGCGTCGTCGAGGCGCGCGCGCAGGCTGTCGGCCGAGAAGCCGCCGAAGACCACGGAGTGCACGGCGCCGATGCGCACGACGGCGAGCATCGCGGCGATGGCCTCGGGGATAGCGGGCATGTAGATCGCGACGCGGTCGCCCTGCCCCACGCCCAGGTCGGTGAGCACGTTGGCGAGGCGCTTGACCTCGTCGGTCAGTTCGGCATAGGTGACGCGGCGCTCATCGCCAGGCTCACCCTCCCACAGCAGCGCGACGCGGTCGCCGTTGCCCGCTTCGACGTGGCGGTCGAGGCAGTTGTACGCGACGTTGAGCTCGCCGTCGGCGAACCATTTCGCGAACGGCGGGTTCGACCAGTCGAGGACCTCGGTGAAGGGCCTGTGCCAGTGCAGCAGCTCGCGCGCCTGTTCAGCCCAGAAGCCCTCGCGATCGGCCTTCGCACGGTCGTACAGGTCGGCGGTCGCGATCGCTCTCGCAGCGAACTCCTCCGGCGGCGCGAACCGTCGTGACTCGTTCAAGAGATGGTCGATCTGACTGCTCATACGGGAGCGCTCCTTCGCGGTTCTCGTTGGCCGGCGTCGGCCGGACGACAGGGTCAATCTACCTATGACCCCCCGCACTCACCTACCTCGTCGCACGCCTTCGACACGCGCTGACACGGACACAACCGATATATCGGTACTGAGTGCAGGAATTGTTTGTCGGCGGCCTGGATTTTGCGTATGCTCAACAGCGGCCGAACATCGATTCTGGCATTGCGGCACCCGAAGCACCCCCCCGAACTGCGGTGCCGCGCGCGGCGGCATCCCATTCCCCCCATGGGATGCCGCCCCTTATTTGTGCCCGGACGAGTTCCGAGGCCTCCTCCCCAGCCGCACGGACACGCGTGATTTCAACGGATCCGCCGTCTCGACGGCGTTCGCGGCACCGCGCTCCCTAGCGTCGACGCCATGCCCGAGCCGTTCGTCGTCCAGCCCCCGCGAGGGGATGAGCGCGGCGACGCCCGATGTGCCGACGGAGCCTCGGCTCGAGGAGTCGCCCGCCGGGCGGCGCGTGCGGCATCCGGCCCTCGAGCCCTTCGAGCGATACCTCGACGACCCATCGGTGACCGATGTCTTCGTCAACTCGGGCGACGGCCTCTTCGTCGATCGTGGCGACGGTGCGCGACGCGCGCCGGAGTGGCGCGCGACCGAGGAGGACGTCCGCGATCTCGCTGTGTCGCTCATCGCGGCGGGCGGACGACACCTCGACGACGCCGCGCCCGCGGTCGATGTGCGGTTGGAGGGAGGCATCCGCGTCCACGCCGTGCTCCCACCGGTATCACCCGCAGGAACCGTCGTCTCGATCCGCGTCCCGCGCGTGGAGCGCCCCACGCTCGTCGACCTCGAGGGGCGAGGTGCCTTCGACGCACGAGGGCGTGCGGCTCTCGAAGACCTCGTGCGGCGACGCGAGAACGTCCTCGTGACGGGTGCGGCCGGTGCCGGCAAGACCACCCTCCTCGCGGCGCTGCTCGCGTGCGCCGATCCATCGGAGAGGATCGTCACGGTCGAAGACCTCGCCGAGCTGAGCATCGACCATCCCCACCACGTGCGTCTCGAGGCACGTCAGCCCAATCTCGAGGGCGCGGGCGGCGTCGCGCTCGACAGGCTCGTCCGTGAGGCGCTGCGCATGAGGCCCGATCGACTCGTCGTCGGCGAGTGCCGCGGACCGGAGGTGCGCGAACTGCTGTCGGCGCTCAACACGGGTCACGACGGAGGCGCCGGCACGATGCACGCGAACGGCCTGCACGACGTCCCCGCGAGGCTCGAAGCGCTCGGCGCACTCGCGGGCCTCGACGACCGCGCGCTCGCGCGCCAGGTCGTGAGCGCGATCGGCGTCGTGGTTCATGTCGAGCGCACGGGAGAAGGCCGCAGGCGCTGCGCGGGGGCGGGTCGCCCCGTGCTCGACGGCGCCGGGCGTCTCGCGATCGAGGAGATGTCATGGGCCGGCTGATCCGACGCCGTTCTCATGTGCGATCCGACGACGCGGATGCCGCGGCCGCCGGCCTCACGCTCGCGGTCATGCTCGGCGCCGGGGTCACACCCGCCCGCGCGTGGCAGCACCTCGCCGAGACCGGCGACGCCGCGGCCGCCCGGGTGCGCGACGCGCATGCGGACGGAGCCCCGCTCCCGGCCGCGATCGCAGCGCTCGGAGGACCGTGGACGGATGTCGCGACCGCGTGGTCGGTCGCGACATCCGTCGGCGCACCGCTCGCCGAGACGCTGCGCGGCATCGCGGCCTCGATGCGCGACGCCCAGGTGGCCGCCGACGACGTGCGCGTCGCGCTCGCCGAGCCCGCGGCGACCGCCAGGCTCATGGGCTGGCTGCCGCTCGTCGCGGTGGCTCTCGGAGCGGTCCTCGGATTCGACACGGTCGGGGTGCTCATCGGCAGCCCGTTGGGCATCGCATGCCTTGTCACCGGTGTCGTCCTCATCGCCCTCGCCCGTCGCTGGAACGCTCACCTCGTCCGGCGGGCGGCAGACGAGCGCGCCGTACCCGGAATGGACGCCGAGCTGCTCGCCATCGCGCTCAGCGGCGGTGTGTCGATCGATCGTGCGCGCGAGGTGGTCGGCGCCGCCCGGGCCGTCGCCGGGGCCGACGCCGCAGGGGGCGACGCGTCATCGCTCGACGAGATCCTCGCACTCTCGCGCGCGGCGGGAGTGCCGGCGGTCGAACTGCTCCGCGCGAGCGCGGAGCTCGAACGACATCGCGCCCGCGTCGAGGCGCGTCTGCGCGCCGCGCGCCTCTCATCGCGCCTGCTGCTGCCGCTCGGGGTCTGCACGCTTCCGGCCTTCCTGCTGCTCGGCGTGGTGCCGATGTTCCTGAGCGTCGTGTCGTCGAGCGAGCTGACTCTTCCCTGACCTGCCCCCGTGATCGCAACCCGGAGAAACCGATAGAGAGGAACCCCATGTCCGATACCCCGAGCCCGGCCCGCCGCTTCCACCTTCCGACGCTCACCCGCCGCCGCGCCGCGCAGCTCTTCGGCGACGAGACGGGCGCCGCCACCGCCGAATACGCGATCGCCACGATGGCCGCCGTGGCATTCGCGGGACTGCTCGTCGTGATCATGCGAAGCGATGAGGTGCGCGGCATCCTCACCGACCTCGTGCGCCGTGCGCTGACGGTCGAGTGACCGGCCCGCTCGTCGCCCGCGGCTCGAGCGGCGACCGCGGCTCGGTCGTCGCCGAGTTCGCGGTCGCACTGCCCGCCGTCGCTCTCGTGCTCCTCCTCGCCGCCGGCGCCCTCGCCGCGGGTGCGCGTCACGTGCGGCTGCAGGACGCGGCCGCCGACGCGGCCCGACTCGTCGCCCGGGGCGAGCCGGTCTCCTCCGCCCGGGCGGTGGTCGAGCGCGCGGTGACGGGCGGTGCGGCATCCGTCGCGCATCGCGACGACCTCGTGTGCGTCGTCGCGACCGCGCCGGCAGGGTTCCCCGCACTGCCGCCGCTGTCCGCCGCAAGCTGCGCGCTCGCGGGTGGGTGGTGAATCGTGCCCGGGACGGTGCTCGCGACGGCGGTGGCGGGGTTCGCGGCATCCGTCGCCGTCGGCCTGTGCGCGATCGCGGCCGGTGCGGTCGTCAGCCAGCGGATCGCTGGAGCGGCCGACGCGGCCGCCCTCGCCGCGGCCGACACGGTGTCGGGTGCGGTCAGCGGTGTGCCGTGCGATCGCGCGGCGAGAATCGCGCATGTCGCGGGCCTGCGACTCGTGTCGTGCGAGGTCGAAGGACTGATCGCCACGGTGTCCGTCAGCGGCTCGTTCGCCGGGTTCGACCTCGAGGCGCGCGCCCGGGCCGGCCCTCCGCCGTGAGCGAAGCACGATCCGGTTCCCAGCGACCGGAGTGTATGGTTTGCGTCGAAGAAAGGAAGCCTCCCTTGGCCAAAGGCAAGAAGCTCGTCATCGTCGAGTCACCGACGAAGATGAAGTCGATCCAGGCGTACCTGGGCGACGGATACGAGGTGCTGTCGTCGGTGGGTCACATCCGCGACCTCGCCGACAAGCGCGACATCCCTGCCGACAAGAAGGAGGCCTACGGCAAGTACTCGATCGACATCGAGCACGGCTTCGACCCCTACTACGTCGTCAACGAGCGCAAGACCAAGACGGTCGCCGAACTCAAGCGCGCACTCAAGGACGCTGACGAAGTCCTGCTCGCAACGGATGAGGACCGCGAGGGCGAGGCCATCGCGTGGCACCTCCTCGAGGTGCTCAAGCCCAAGGTGCCCGTCAAGCGCATGGTCTTCCACGAGATCACGAAGGACGCGATCCGCGCCGCCGTCGAGAACACGCGGGAGCTCGACCAGGCGCTCGTCGACGCCCAGGAGACCCGACGCGTCGTCGACCGCCTCTACGGATGGGATGTGAGTCCCGTCCTCTGGTACAAGGTGCAGCAGGGCACCTCGGCCGGGCGCGTGCAGTCCGCCGCCACGCGCCTCGTCGTCGACCGCGAGCGCGAGCGCATGGCGTTCGTGCCGGCGTCGTACTGGGACATCGAGACGCTCGCCGAGAAGCGCGAGGACGGTTCCGCGAAGGAGTCGTTCTCGGCGCGGCTCGCGCGCGTCGACGGTGCGACCCTCGCGCGAGGCACCGACTTCGACGACAACGGTCAGCTCAAGAAGGCCGTCCTCGCGCTGGACGAGGCGAAGGCGCGCGAGCTGGCCGAGGCCGTCGCACGGGTGGGCGAGGCATCCGTCTCGAACCTCGAGTCGAAGCCGGGCACGCGCAGCCCGCGTGCGCCCTTCACGACCTCCACGATGCAGCAGGAGGCCGGCCGCAAGCTCTCCATGAGCGCGAAGCACGCGATGAGCGTCGCGCAGCGTCTCTATGAGAAGGGCTACATCACCTATATGCGCACTGACTCGACGGCGTTGAGCACGCAGGCCGTGCAGGCGGCGCGCGCGCAGGCGGTGCAGCTCTACGGCGACAAGGCCGTGCCGCCGAACCCGCGCGTGTACCGCAGCAAGAGCAAGAACGCGCAGGAGGCGCACGAGGCGATCCGTCCGTCGGGCGAGCAGTTCCGCACACCCGCGCAGGTCGCCGGTGAGCTCGATCGCGACGAGCAGCGGCTGTACGACCTCATCTGGAAGCGCACGCTCGCGAGCCAGATGGCCGACGCGAAGTACGAGACCACCACCGTCACGCTCGAGGTCGACGCGGACGGCACGCGCGTCGAGTTCACAGCATCCGGCACCGTCTACACGTTCAAGGGCTTCCTCGACGCATACGAGGAGGGCCGCGACGAGAAGCGCGCGGACGCCGACAAGGCCGACGACCAGGCGCTCCCGGCGCTCGCGGTCGGCGACAAGCTCCGGCTGAAGGACGTCGAGGCCAAGGGCCACACGACGACCCCGAAGCCCCGCTACACCGAGGCGAGCCTCGTGAAGGCTCTCGAGGAGAAGGGCATCGGCCGTCCGTCGACGTTCGCGAGCATCATCGACGTGATCCTCGACCGCGGATACGTCACGAAGCGCGGTCAGGCGCTCGTGCCGAGCTGGCTCGCGTTCAGCGTCGTGCGCCTGCTCGAGCAGCATTTCCCCGACCTCGTCGACTACGACTTCACCGCCGAGCTCGAGGACGACCTCGACGCGATCGCGCGCGGCGAGCGCGAGCGCAGCGAATGGCTCAACGAGTTCTACTTCGGCTCGGACGAGCACGTCGGCCTCCGCAGGATCGTCGAGAACCTCGGCGAGATCGACGCGCGCGAGCTCAACTCGACACGCATCGCCGACGGGATCACGCTGCGGTTCGGCAAGTACGGCCCCTATCTCGAAGTCACCGACCCGGCGAACCCCGACGCGAAGCCGCGCAACGTCAACATCCCGGAGGGACTCGCCCCGGACGAGCTCACGCCGGAGAAGGCGCGCGAGCTCATCGAAGCTCCCGTCGCCGGCGATCGCGTGCTGGGCGAGAACCCCGCGAACGGCAAGATCATCGTCGTGAAGGACGGCCGTTTCGGGCCGTACGTCCAGGAGGAGGACCCCGTCGATCCGGATGCGGTCGACACCGCAACCGGGGTCGTCGAGGAGCCCACCCCGAAGAAGCGCGGCTCGAAGAAGGAGGCCGCGCCGAAGCCGCGCACGGCGTCGCTGTTCAAGTCGATGAGTCCCGACACGATCGACCTCGAGACGGCGCTGCGCCTGCTCGACCTGCCCCGCGTCGTCGGTACGGACCCTGAGACCGGAGAGGTCATCACGGCCCAGAACGGCCGCTACGGGCCGTATCTCAAGAAGGGCACCGACTCGCGCACGCTGCAGAGCGAGCAGCAGATCTTCGACATCACGCTCGAGGAGGCGCTCGCGATCTACGCGCAGCCGAAGTACGGCGCGCGCGGTGCGTCCAGCGCGCTGAAGGAGTTCGAGGCGGACCCGACGAGCGGCAAGCCGATCAAGCTCAAGGACGGCCGCTTCGGCCCGTACGTCACCGACGGCGAGACCAACGCGACGATCCCGCGCGGCGAGAGCGTCGACGACGTCACATTCGAGCGAGCGGTGCAGCTGCTCGCCGAGAAGCGCGCGAAGGGCCCCGCGCCCAAGCGCACCCGGCGCACGACGACGACCCGGAAGGCGGCGGCGAAGAAGTGACCCTCGACACGGAGGCGGTCGCTCCGGCCCGGGGCGTGTTCGTGACGTTCGAAGGCGGAGACGGCGTCGGCAAGTCGACGCAGGCGCAGCGCCTCCAGGAGTGGCTCGACTCCGAGGGCTACACGACCGTGCGCACGCGCGAGCCCGGCGGCACCGAGGTCGGCGAGCTGCTGCGCGACATCGTGCTGCACCATCGCGGAGAGATCGTCGCGCGCGCCGAGGCGCTCCTGTACGCGGCGGACCGCGCGCAGCACGTCGCCACCGTCGTGCGACCGGCGCTCGAGCGCGGCGACATCGTCATCCAGGATCGGTACTTCGACTCGTCGCTCGCGTACCAGGGGGCCGGTCGCGTGCTCGGTCGCGAGGAAGTGCGCCGGCTGTCGCTGTGGGCGGTCGACGGCCTGATCCCCGACGTCACGGTGCTGCTCGACCTCGACCCCGATGTCGCGCGCGAGCGCCGCGAGGCCCAGGGCAAGCCGTTCGACCGACTCGAGGCGGAGGAGGCGGAGTTCCACGAGAACGTGCGGCGCGAGTTCCTCGCGCTCGCCGATGCCGAGCCGGCGCGCTTCCTCGTGGTGGACGCGTCGCAGCCGGTCGCCGAGATCGCGGACGCCGTGCGCAGGCGCGTGCAGTCTGCGCTCGAGTGGGCCGGGATCTGACCGGACGCTGCGTCGGCGCCGCCGATTAGGCTGAACAACATGGACGTCACCGCCGCCGCGCCCGTCGAGCCGGCCATGCTCGATGAGCTGCCGTGGGGCGCGGTGTGGGGGCAGCCGGCCGCCGTCGGGGTGCTGCGTGCCGCGGCATCCGACCCCGACCTGATGACGCACGCGTGGCTGATCACCGGCCCGCCCGGCTCGGGCCGCTCGATCCTCGCGCACGCGTTCGCCGCAGCGCTCATCGCCGAGCCCGGCGACGAGCAGGCGATGCGGCAGGTGCTCGCGGGCACCCATCCAGACCTCACCGCCCTGCGCACCGAGGGCGTCATCATCTCGATCAAGGACGCGCGGGCTCTCGTCGAGCGCTCGTACTTCTCGCCGTCGGTCGGCCGGTATCGCGTGATCGTCATGGAAGACGCCGACCGCATGACCGAGCGCACATCGAACGTGCTCCTCAAGGCCCTCGAGGAGCCGCCCGAGCGCACCGTGTGGGTGCTGTGCGCGCCGAGCGACGCCGACCTGCTGCCGACCATCCGATCGCGCGTGCGCACGCTGCGACTGCGTGAGCCCGAGGTCGATGAGGTCGCGAAGCTCATCGCGCTGCGCACGGGCGTCGGCGAGGCCGTGGCAGAGCAGTCCGCCCGGCACGCCCAGCGTCACATCGGCATGGCTCAGAGGCTCGCGACGGATGCCGGGGCCCGCGCCCGCCGGGACTCCACCCTGCGCGCGGCTCTCGCCGTGCGCGGCGTGGGCGACGCCGTCGAGGTCGCAGGGCACATCGTGCAGGCCGCCACCGAAGACGCGAAGGCGCTCACCGCCGAGCGCGACGAGGCCGAGCGCGCGAACCTGCTGCGCACGCTCGGCATCGCCGAGGGCGCCCCCGTGCCGCCCGCGGTCCGCTCGCAGCTCACCGCACTCGAGGAGGAGCAGAAGCGCCGAGCGACGCGCAGCCTGCGCGACGGCATCGATCGCGTCCTGACGGATCTGCAGTCGATGTTCCGTGACGTCGTGGTGCTGCAGTTCGGCCGCGACTCCGATCTCGTCAACCGCGAGCTCGAGCCCGAGCTGCGCGCACTCGCCGAAGCATGGTCGCGTGAGCGCACGCTCACGGTGCTCGACCGCATCGCCGAGACGCGACGCAATCTCGAGCAGAACGTCGCCCCCACACTCGCCCTCGAGAGCATGCTCGTGACCGTCGCGAGCGGGAGGACCCTGTGACCCGAACCGCCCCCCGCCGGCCCCGGCGGGTCATCGCCGTCGTGGCCGGGCTCGCCGCGGCATCCGTCGCACTGTCCGGATGCCTGTACGCGATGATCCCCGAGTCGCGGCCCGCCCCGACGCTCACGCCCGACACCGATGGCGTCCCGGCCGAGCTGCTGCCGTACTACGACCAGGAGCTCGAGTGGGAGCCGTGCGGCGAGGGCTTCGACTGCACGACGGTGCGGGCACCGCTGGACTGGGAGAACCCGGGCGACGCCGACATCGAGCTCGCGGTCATCCGGCACGCGGCCACGGGGCAGTCGCAGGGTGCGCTGTTCACGAACCCCGGCGGCCCGGGCGTGAGCGGCAAGTCGTATGTCGCCGACTCGCTGTCGTTCGCCGTCGGGGAGGAGCTCATCGAGTCGTTCGACGTCGTCGGGTTCGACCCGCGCGGCGTCGGGGACTCGACCGCCGTGCGCTGCTACGACGACGCCGGCATGGATGCTTTCCTGTTCGACATCCCGGAGGCCCCGCGCGGTTCGGAGGAGTGGACGGCCGAGGTCATCGCCTCGAGCGAGGCGTTCGCGCAGGCGTGCGATGCGAACAGCGACGGCATCCTGCCGTACATCACGACCGAGAACTCCGCGCGCGACCTCGATCTGCTGCGCGCGGTGCTCGGCGAGTCCGAGCTCACCTACCTCGGCTATTCGTACGGCACGTACCTCGGCGCGCAGTACGCGGAGCTGTTCCCCGATCGAGTCGGACGACTCGTGCTCGACGGCGCCCTCGACCCGACGATCTCGATGCTCGAGCTCGGCGTCGTCCAGACGATCGGCTTCGAGCGGGCGCTGCGCGCCTACATGGAGAACTGCCTCGCCGACGACGAGTGCCCGTTCCGCGGGACGGTCGACGAGGCGCTCTCCGATCTCAACGCCCTGTTCGCGAGCCTCGACCGGTCGCCCCTGCCGAGCGGGGACGAGCGACTGTTCGGGGCTGACGCCCTCGAGACGGCGATCTCGACCGCACTGTACGCGCGCGAGTACTGGGACTTCCTGACCGAGGCGCTCCGCGGCGTGCTGCAGGGTGATCCCGAGATCGCGTGGTACCTCGTCGACGCGTACTTCGACCGTCAGGACGGCGTTTACCTGTCGAACCTCATCCAGGCCTTCACTGCGTACAACTGCATGGACTACCCGATCGACTGGACCCCGGAAGAGGAAGCCGCCGCGGACGATCGACTGCGGGCCGAAGCGCCCACGATCGCCGAGTACAACATCGGGCCGAACCTGTGCCGTGTGTGGCCGTACGAGTCCACGAACGCGCGTGAGCCGCTCACCGCCGAAGGCGCCGCCCCCATCGTGGTCGTGGGCACGACGAACGACCCGGCGACACCGTACGAGTGGTCCGTCGCCCTCGCAGACCAGCTCTCGTCGGGCGTGCTCGTGACGCGTGTGGGCGAAGGGCACACGGGCTACAACAAGGGCAACGAGTGCGTCGACTCGGCGGTCGAGACGTACCTGCTCGAGGGCACGGTCCCCGAAGACGGACTGCGGTGCGACTAGCGGATGGGCGGCGCGCCCGGCGACGGCGCCGGTTCGCGAGCACTCCCGCGACCCTGTAAGATCGTTGATCGTGCATCGCGCAGGCGAGGCGCGCCACCTTAGCTCAGTCGGCAGAGCGATTCACTCGTAATGAATAGGTCAAGGGTTCGATTCCCTTAGGTGGCTCGAGATGGAGGCCCGGGTTCGTCCCGGGCCTTTCTCGATACCGGGGAGGCGCGATGGAGCACGTGCTCGACGCGGTGCTCGAGATCTTCGCGTGGGTCGGCATCGGCGGCGGCCTCGCTCTCGCGCTCCTCGCTGCCGTGCTGAGGATCGCCGACGGCACGTGGGCCCCCGTCCACGTCGTGATCGACGATTCATCGAAAGGACGCGTCGCCCGCTGGTTCGACGACGGGGGAGTGGGCGAGGCCGTCCTGACACCCCACCTCGCGCACGAGCTCGACGGTGATGACGAAGCCGACCTCTACGCGCGGCGCGGATCGCGAGACCGCGTGCGGCTCACCCGCACGGCGCCCGGCGTGCGGTTCACGATGTGGATCGCCCTCGCACTCACGGCGCTCGGGATCATCGCGCTCGTCTCCTCATGGGCACTGCTCTTCGCGCGCGGCTGACCCACCTCCCGCGCCGACACATCGCACCGCGTCAGCCGACCGCGAGCATCGCCCCCGCGGCCAGCGCGAGCACGAGCCCGATCCATTGCACAGCGGCGATGCGCTCGCGAAGCACGATCGCCGCGAGCAGGATCGTCCCGCCCGGGTAGAGCGCCGTGAGCGCTGAGACGACCGACAGATCCCCGAGCCTCAGCGCGAGCAGCATGAAGCCGTTCGCGACGGCGTCGAGGGCGCCGCATCCGATGGCGAGCCACCAGGCGCGGCCGCGGGTGGACGCGAGGATCCGCGTGGGGATGGGCGCTGTCGCGTGCGCGAGATCGGCGTGCCCCGTCGGGGTCGCACCCAGGTCGGGGTCGGCCGGGATCAGCACGGCGGTGACGGTGCGGCCGCGCCGCACGGCCGCGAGGATCATGAAGCCGACGACCGCGCCGGTGATGACGACGCTCGTGAGTCGGCTGAACACGAGCGGCACGAGGCCGCTCTGGTCGCGCGTCTGGTCGATCACGATGAGGAAGGCGCCGATCGCGATCCCGGCCCCGACCGCCATCACGAGCCCGCGCGCGCTCGGCCGCACGACCTTCGCTCCCGGGATGAAGCCCACGAGCACGACGGCGACGAGCGCGACCGCGAGCCCCGCGTAGCCGAGCGGCGAGAGGCTCTCGCCCTTCACGAGCAGCCCCCACAGCATGGGCGCGATCGCGGAGACGACCGCCGTGAGCGGCGACAGGATGCTCATCGGCCCGATCGCCAGGCACGCGTACAGCAGCACGACCGCGACGATCCCGAAGAGGCCTGCCGCGACGCCCCAGGCCATGTCGGCGCCCGTCGCGTCGACCCCGAAGAGGGGGAGCCCCACGACGAGCACGACGAGACCGGATGCCGCCGACACAGCCGTCACCACGATCGAGCGCAGTCGCCTCGCCGCGAGCCCGCCCAGGAAGTCCGCCGACCCGTACACGAGGGCGCCGAGCAGCGCGATGAGGGCGGACAGCATCCGCCCAGCCTACGACCGACGCGCACACGCGAGATCGGAGTGCCGATCCGATTATGCAAAGAGCGTAGATGCTAGATAAGCTAGCGATATGTCTTTGCGCCAGAGGGACCGCCGATCGACCAATCGCTGGGTCAGGATCGGCATCCCGATCGTCCTCGTCCTCGTGTGGCTCGTCGGGGGCGCCATCGGCGGCCCGTACTTCGGCAAGGTGGGCGAGGTGTCGACGAACGACCAGTCGACGTTCCTCCCCGAGAGCGCGGATGCGACGCAGGTGAGCGAGCGGCTGGGACAGTTCCTCGGCGAGGACTCGATCCCGGCTGTCGTCGTGGCGACCGGCGACGGAGAGCTCACCGAAGACGACCTCGCGGCGCTGCAGACGCTCGCCGACGATCTCGCCGACCTCGACGGGATCGTGGGCGAGGTGTCGCCGCCGATCATCTCCGACGACGGCGAATCGGCTCAACTGTTCGTGCCGATCGACGGGAACGAGGTGCGAGAGAGCGTCGAAGAGGTGCGTGCGCTCATCGCCGAAGACCTCGATGCCCCGCTCGAGGCGTGGGTCACCGGCGCCGCCGGCTTCACGGCCGACCTCGCGGAGGGCTTCCTCGGGATCGACGGCCTTCTCCTGGCGGTCGCCCTCATCGCGGTCTTCATCATCCTGGTCATCGTCTACCGGTCACCGCTGCTGCCGATCCTCGTGCTGCTGACATCGACGTTCGCGCTGTGCGTCGCCCTGCTCACGGTGTGGTGGCTCGCGAAGGCCGGTGTCTTCGTGCTGAACGGCCAGGTGCAGGGAATCCTGTTCATCCTCGTGATCGGCGCCGCGACCGACTACGCGCTGCTCTACGTGGCACGATTCCGCGAGGCGATCGCCGACGGCGCGCCGCGGTGGGACGCGACGATGCGCGCCTGGCGCGGCTCGTTCGAGCCGATCCTCGCATCGGGCGGCACCGTCATCGCGGCCCTGCTGTGCCTGCTGCTGAGCGACCTCGCGACGAACCGGGCGCTGGGCCCCATCGCGTCGATCGGCATCGCGTTCTCGATCCTGTCGGCGCTCACGTTCCTGCCGGCGCTGCTGGCGATCTTCGGTCGCGCCGCGTTCTGGCCCTTCATCCCCAAGCCCGGCACCGGGACCCTGCCCGCCGACCTCACCAAACCCGCGAAGGGCATCTGGCCGCGTCAGGCGCGCTTCGTCGCGCGGCACGCGCGTCCGGTGTGGATCGTCGCGACCCTCGTGCTCCTCGCGGCGACAGCCGGGGCGCTGCAGCTCAAGGCCGACGGCGTGCCCACCAGTGAATTCGTGCTGGGCGCGTCCGAGGCGCGCGACGGGCAGGAGGTGCTTTCCGAGCACTTCCCGGCGGGATCGGGCAGCCCCGTCTACGTCATCACGCGAGAAGACGACCTCGCCGACGCTGTCGAACTCCTCGACGACAGCGTCGGCATCGAATCGGTGGCCGTGGCATCCGCCGATTCTCCGACAGGTCAGGCGACGGTCACCGTCGATGACGGCGAAGCGGTCTTCGCCGCCCCCGGCCCTCCCGGAGCGCCCGCGCCCGAGCCGACCGTCGCAGACGGCGATGTGCTGCTGATCGGAACGCTGACGGATGCCGCAGACTCCACCGCGGCCGACGACACCGTGCGCGATCTGCGGGTCGCCCTCGACGACGCGTTCGGCGACGGCGCGACGCTCGTGGGCGGTGTCACCGCGACCGACGTCGACACGATCGACACGTCCATCCGCGACCGGACGCTCATCATCCCCGTCGTGCTCGTCGTGATCCTCGCGATCCTCATGCTGCTGCTGCGGTCGGTCGTCGCGCCGGTGATCCTCATCCTGAGCGTCATCGTGTCGTTCGGCGCGGCCCTCGGAGTGAGCGCGCTCGTCTTCAACAACGTGTTCGACTTCCCGGGTGCCGATCCCGCCGTGCCGCTGTACGGCTTCGTGTTCCTGGTCGCGCTCGGCGTGGACTACAACATCTTCCTGATGTCCCGCGTGCGTGAGGAGTCGATCAAGCACGGCACGCGTCCCGGCATCCTGCGCGGCCTCGTGGCGACGGGCGGTGTCATCACATCGGCGGGTCTCGTGCTCGCGGCGACGTTCGCCGCGCTCGGTGTGATCCCGATCCTGTTCCTCGCGCAGATCGCGTTCATCGTCGCGTTCGGCGTGCTGCTGGACACGTTCGTCGTGCGGTCGCTGCTCGTGCCGGCGGTCTCGTACGACATCGGGCGCGCGATCTGGTGGCCCTCGAAGCTGTCGCGCAAGGACGCGGAGCCGACGCCGGGCGAGCCGGGCGAGCCGATCGACGAGACGGAGGGTTCCGCGCCGACGACGCGTGCCGCGAGGCGGCGTACGCTCATGTCATGAGCAAGGCGCTGTTCATCGTCGACGTTCAGAACGATTTCACCGAGGGCGGGGCGCTCGGCGTGGAGGGCGGCGACGCCGTCGCCGAGCGCATCTCGCGATTCCTCGCCGAGCACGCGGACGAATACTCGATGATCGTCGCCTCGCGCGACTGGCATGACGGCGACAACGACAACGGCGGACACTTCGCGTCGGGCGAGCCGGACTTCATCGAGACGTGGCCCGTGCACTGCGTCGGAGGCACCGAGGGGGCCGACTACGATCCCGCGTTCGACACGAGCCGGGTCACGCACCATGTGAAGAAGGGGCAGGGTCAGCCCGCCTACTCCCTCTTCGAGGGAACGACCGATGAGGGCGAGAGCGTGCACGAGCTGCTCGAGCGGCACGGAGTCGTCGAGGTCGACATCGTCGGCATCGCGACCGACTACTGCGTCCGCGCCTCCGCCCTCGACGCCGTCGGGCACGGTCGCCGCGTGCGCGTGTTCACGGATCTCGTCGCCGCGGTCGCCCCGGGATCGGGAGAGGCCGCGCTCGCGGAGCTGGCACACGCCGGAGCGGAGCTCGCCGAATCCGGCGTGTGACGGCCCCGCCTCGGCTCACGCCGCGCCGCCGGCGCGCGTGCGGTTGTCGCGGATCGCGAGGAACACCGTGAACGCGAGGGCGATCAGCGCGGTCGCGCACAGGAGCGCCAGCCCGATCGTGTAGCTGTGGGCCGCCGCGTTGTACGTCGCACCCATGACCAGCGGCGGGAAGTACCCGCCGAGCCCGCCCGCGGCGCCGACGATGCCCGTCACCGCGCCGACGCGGTTCGCCGGTGCGCGTTGTGCGACCCACGTGAACACCGCGCCGGTGCCGAGGCCCAGGGCGAGCGCCATGAGCACGAACGACGTGCCGGCGGCGAGCTCGGGCGGGGGCTTGAACGCGATGACGATCGCCATGACGGCGGCTCCCGCCAGTGAGATCCCCAGCACGATCGGCGGCCCGATCTTGTCGGACAGCCACCCTCCGACCGGGCGTGCGACGACGGCGGCGATCGCGAAGCCGGCGGTGCGGGCCCCGGCATCCGCCAAGTCGAACGAGTACACCTCCTTGAGGTACGTCGGAAGATACGTCGAGAAGGCGACGAATCTGCCGAACGTCACGGCGTACAGGAACGCCATCTGCCACGTCACCGCGAGCTTCGACGCGGCCGCGAGTTTGGGGAGCACGGGGTCGCGGTTCGGCTTCCACGCCGGCGAGTCCCGCATGAGGAACCACACGAGCGCCGCAACGCCGAGCAGCGCGACGGCGATCACGACGTGTGTCGTGACGTAGCCCCACCACGCCACCATGCGTGGCGTGAAGAACGACGACAGCGCGGTGCCGCCCATGCCGGCGCCGAACAGTCCCGTCGCGAACCCGCGGCGGGACGGCTCGTACCACGCGTTGACGAACGGGATGCCGATCGCGAACGTCGTTCCGGCGATGCCGAGGATGAAGCCGAAGACGATGAGCAACGCGTACGAGCCGATGAGCCCGGCGAACATCACGAGCAGCACCGGGATCGCCGAGACCGCCGTGAGGATCGTGAACATGACCCGCCCGCCGTAGCGGTCGGTGAGGGCGCCCGTGAGGATGCGACCGAGCGAGCCGACGATGACGGGCGTCGCGATCAGCAGCGACTGCTGCGTCGCGTCCAGGTCGAGCTCGGCGGCATACTGCACCGCGAGCGGGCCGATGATGTTCCATGCCCAGAATGTGATCGCGAAGGCGAGGAGGGCGAGCCACAGGTTGAGCGTGCGGCCCTGCAGCGCGGTCGCCGTGGTCGGGGTCGAAGCGGTCGTGCTCACCGAGAACTCCTTCGCGATCGGCGGGGCGTGCGGTCGGGTTCTCGGTCGCGTGTGCCGACGGGCGCCCAGCCGCGACGGATGCCGCGGGCCGTCGTGGGCCGTCCGTCCCGCGACCGATACACGATGTAAGGCCGGAAGAGGTAGTGGATCGGGGCAGTGAACGCGTGCACGAGCCGCGTGAAGGGCCAGATGATGAACAGCAGCATGCCGATGAGCGTGTGCAGCTGGAAGGCGAACGACGCCTCCGACATCGCCTGGATGTCGGGCTGGAAGATGAACAGCGACCGGAACCACGGCGACACCGTCTCGCGGTAGGTCTGGTCCTCGTGCGGGCCGATGACGCTCAGCACGGTCGTCGCGAGCCCTGCGACGATGGCGGCGACGAGCACGACGTACATCGTCTTGTCGTTCTTGGTGGTCGCCATGAACACCGGCCCGGTCGTGCGGCGCCGGTAGATGAGGATGCCGACGCCGACCAGCGTCGCGACGCCCGCGATGGTGCCGAGGCCGAGGGCGGCGAAGTGGTACATGTCCTCGGTGATGCCGAGCGCATCGGTCCACGACTTCGGAATCACGAGCCCGGCGATGTGCCCGATCACCACGACGAGGATGCCGAAGTGGAACAGCGGAGACCCGATGCGCAGCAGCCGCGATTCGTAGAGCTGCGACGACCGCGTGGTCCAGCCGAACTGGTCGTATCGGTAGCGCCAGATGAGGCCGCCGATGAGGATGATGACCATGGCGTAGGGGAGGATTCCCCACAACAGGAGGCTCATGCGCGACCTCCCGCCGGTGCGAGCGGGATCAATCGCGGATCGCCCGCGTCGAGGCCCACCGACTCCTGCGGCGGGCCGGCGGCGGCCATCGCCATCGCCTGCTGGCGATCGGCCGGCGACGGCCCCGGCAGCGTCGCGCACACCGCGGCGACGACGCCCGCGTAGGGCGATCCCCGCTCGGCGAGCGCGATGCGGATGAGCTCGACGCTCGCGCGGTACTGCTGCAGGATCGCGGTGCCCGCGTCCGGCCGGTGGCGCGTGAACTCCAGGACGAGCGGCAGGTAGTCGGGCAGCTCGCCCGTGTCCGCCTCCATGCCCGCCGCGCGGTACTTCGCCTTGAGATCGGCGAGCGCACCGCCCCGCCTCCGCGTGTCTCCGTCCGTCCAGTACGTGAGGTAGAGCGCGTGGCGCCGCGACATGTCGAACGTGTCGACGTAGGCCGTCCGCACGACAGCGGCATCCGTCGTCGCCCACCACTCCAGCAGCGGCGCGAACTGCTCCGCCGCCTCGGGCGCCGACTCGCGCAGCGCCGCGGCGATGAGCGGAGCGGAGGCCAGCACCTCGTCGTCGGGATACGACAGGCAGACGGATGCCGCCTGGTGAACGACCGCGGCCCTCATGACGCACCTCCGTCCGGGGCATCCGCGTCGACCGTCCGCCGCGGCGGAAACAGGCCCTGTGGTGCGCCGTTGCCGTCCCAGTTGAGGAGGTTCACGCGGCCGCGCAGCGTCTCGTCGCCGGCGCGCGTGTCGGATGTCTGGCGTTCGCGCAGCGCGTGGAAGGTCTCGACCGCGACCGGCGTCGGCCGTCCGCTCGCCTCGCCGAACGGACCCGACTCCTCGGCGTACGGGCCGCCGTCGAAGTCGAGCGAGCACCCGAGCTCTTCGAGCTCGTGCGCCTGCTCGTAGTGCGCGGTGGGGATGACGTAGCGCTCCTCGTACTTCGCGATCGCGAGGAGACGGTACATCGCGTAGATCTCGTCGCCGGTCATGCTGACCGCGGCGGGGATCGACTCGTCCCGCTCGCGGTCGAGCGTGATGTCGCGAAGGTACGACCGCATCGCGGCGAGCTTCCACAGCACGTCCGACACGATGTCGGTGTCGCCGGCCGTGAACAGCTCCGCGAGGTACTCGACCGGGATGCGCAGCGACTCGATGGCCCCGAAGAGCGTGCCGGCGGACTCGGCATCGTGGCCCTGGTCGCGCAGCAGGTCGACGATGGGCGACAGCGGCGGGATGTACCAGACCATCGGCATCGTGCGGTATTCCGGATGCAGCGGCAGAGCCACGCGGTACTTCTTCGCGAGCGCGTAGACGGGCGACCGCCGCGCCGCCTCCATCCAGTCGTCGGGGATGTCGCCCTGCGCGCGCACCGCCGCGATCACGTCGGGGTCGTCGGGGTCGAGGATGAGGTCGAGCTGGGCTTCGTACAGGTCCTTCTCGTCGGGCGTCGAGGCGGCTTCGGTGACACGGTCCGCGTCGTACAGGAAGAGCCCGAGATACCGCAGGCGTCCGACGCACGTCTCGGAGCACACCGTCGGGATTCCGACCTCGAGCCGCGGATAGCACAGCGTGCACTTCTCGGCCTTGCCGGTCTTGTGGTTGAAGTAGATCTTCTTGTACGGGCATCCGGTGATGCACTGGCGCCAGCCGCGGCAGCGGTCCTGGTCGACGAGCACGATGCCGTCCTCGGTGCGCTTGTAGATCGCGCCCGACGGACACGAGGCCATGCACGAAGGGTTGAGGCAGTGCTCGCAGATGCGCGGCAGGTAGAACATGAAGGTCTTCTCGAACTGCAGCTTTATCGCGTCCTCGGACTCGCGCCGCACCTTCTCGACGATCGGGTCCAGGTGACCCATCTCGGTTGTGCCGCCCAGATCGTCGTCCCAGTTCGCCGACCACGTGATCTTGGTGTCCTCACCCGTGATGAGCGACTTGGGCTTGGCGACGGGGAAGTCATCGCCGAGCGGTGCGTCGATGAGCGTCTCGTAGTCGTACGTCCACGGCTCGTAGTAGTCGGCGAGTTCGGGCTGCACGGGGGACGAGAAGATCGTCAGCAGGCGCCGCAGCCGGCTGCCGGTGCGCAGCTTCAGGCGTCCCCGGCTGTTGAGCGTCCACCCGCCGCGCCACTGCTCCTGGTCCTCGTATCGGCGCGGGTAGCCCTGCCCCGGGCGCGTCTCGACGTTGTTGAACCACACGTACTCGGTGCCGGCCCGGTTCGTCCACGCCTGCTTGCACGTGACCGAGCAGGTGTGGCACCCGATGCACTTGTCGAGGTTCATGACCATGCCCATCTGGGCCATGACACGCATCAGCACGTCACCTCCTAGTACTTCACGTCCTGGCTGCGGCGACGGATGGTGGCCACCATGTCGCGCTGGTTCCCCGTCGGGCCGAGGTAGTTGAACGTGTACGACAGCTGCGCGTAGCCGCCGATGAGGTGGGTGGGCTTCACGAGCAGCCGCGTGACGGAGTTGTGGATGCCGCCCCGCCTCCCGGTCGCCTCGGACTTCGGCACGTCGATCGTGCGCTCCTGCGCATGGTGCACGTAGACGACACCCTCCGGCATGCGGTGAGACACGATCGCGCGCGCCACGAGCACCCCGTTGGAGTTGACGCACTCCACCCAGTCGTTGTCCGCCGCGCCGATCGCCGCGGCGTCCTGCGGGCTCATCCACACGGTCGGACCGCCGCGCGAGAGCGACAGCATGAAGAGGTTGTCCTGGTACTCGGAGTGGATCGACCACTTCGAGTGCGGCGTGAGATAGCGCACCGTGATCTGCTGCGCGCCGTCGGGGCCGAGCCGCGGCTCGCCGAACAGCCGATGCAGGTCGAGCGGCGGGCGGTAGATCGGCATCGCCTCGCCGAGGTCGCGCATCCAGTCGTGGTCGAGGTAGAAGTGCATGCGTCCCGTGAGCGTGTGGAAGGGCTTGAGGCGCTCGATGTTGACCGTGAACGGCGCGTATCTTCGGCCGCCCGTCTCGGAGCCCGACCACTCGGGAGACGTGATGACGGGCACGGGCGCCGCCTGCGTCATCGCGAACGTGATGTGCTTCTCCTCGGAGCCCGCAGCGAGGTCGGCGAGCGGCTTGCCGACGCGTTTCTCGAGGGTGCGGAACCCCTGCCGCGCGAGCTCGCCGTTCGTCGTGCCCGAGAACGTGAGGATCGCCTCGGCGAGCTTGACGTCGGTGTCGATCGCGGGGCGGCCGGCGGCGGGACCGGACGGGTACACGCCGTGCATGTGCGCGAGTCGCTCGACCTCGTGCGACACGTCGTACGTGACGTTCTTCACCGTGAACCCGAGCGTGTCGGCGAGCTGCCCGATCGCGGCGAGCTTGTCGGCGATCGCGGTGTAGTCCCGCTCGACCAGCATGAGCTGCGGCATCGTCCGTCCCGGAACGGGGTCGACGTCGCCGCGCGCCCAGTCGCGCACGACTCCTCCCGGCTGCGCCGTTTCACCGGGCGTGTCGTGCTGCATCGGCACCGACACGATGTCCTGCCGCACGCCGAGGTGCTTCTTCGCCATCTCCGACAGCTCGCGCGCGATCGCGTGGAACAGGTCGAAGTCGCTGCGCGCCTCCCACGGCGGATCGATCGCCGGCGTGAAGGCGTGCACGAACGGGTGCATGTCGGTCGAGGAGAGGTCGTGCTTCTCGTACCAGGTGGCCGCGGGGAAGATCACGTCCGACAGGAGCGTGGTCGAGGTCATGCGGAAATCGGCCGACACGAGCAGGTCGAGCTTCCCCTCCGGGATCTCGTCGCGCCACACGACATCACGGGGGCGCACGGATGCCTCATCCGACGCCATCACGTTGCTGTGCGTGCCGAGCAGGTACTTGAGGAAGTACTCGTTGCCCTTCGCGCTCGAGCCGAGCAGGTTCGACCGCCACAGCGTCAACAGGCGCGGCCAGTTCTCGGGCGCGTCGACGTCGGAGATCGCGGGCTTGAGCTCGCCGTCGGCGAGCTGACGCACGACGTAGGAGGCGGCATCCGGCGACTGTCCGGCCTCGACGGCGTCGGCTGCCTCGTCGGCGAGGTCGAGCGGGTTGCGGTCGAACTGCGGGTAGAAGGGCATCCAGCCCAGGCGCGCCGACTGCGCGATCGTGTCGGCGGTGTGCAGGCCGTCGAGATTGCCTTCGGCGAGCGGCGACGCGAGCGCGTCGGCGCTGTAGCCGTCGAAGCGCCACTGGTCGGTGTGCATGTACCAGTACGCGGTGCCGATCATCGTGCGCGGCGGCCGCGCCCAGTCGAGCGCGTTCGCGAGCGAGATCCACCCTGTGATCGGGCGGCACTTCTCCTGCCCGACGTAGTGCGCCCACCCGCCGCCGTTGCGCCCCATCGAGCCGGTGAGGATGAGCATCGCGAGGATCGCGCGGTACGTCGCGTCGCCGTGGAACCACTGGCAGATGCCCGCCCCCATGATCACCATCGAACGTCCGCCGGACTCCTCGGCGTTCGCCGCGAACTCGCGCGCGATGCGCGTGCACGCCTCCGCGGGAACGCCCGTGATGTCCTCCTGCCACGCGGGCGTGTACGGCGTCGCGGCGTCGTCGTACCCCGTCGGCCATTCGCCCGGGAGCCCTTCGCGCGCCACGCCGTACTGCGCGAGCAGCAGGTCGAGCACGGTCGTCACGAGCACGCCGTGCACGCGCGTCGCCGGGACCCCGCGGCGCATGACGGCGCCCGATCCGTCCGGTGCGTCGAAGCGGGGCAGCAGCACCTCCGCCGCGTCCTCGATGACCTTCGCGTCGCGCACCGACAGCGCCGGCACGATGCCCTCGAGGTCGAGGTTCCATCGACCCTCGCCGGACTCGGCGTAGCGGAAGCCCATCGAGCCGTTCGGCACGCGAGGGGCACCGGATGCCGCATCCAGCACGACCGTCTTCCACGCGTCCTCCGGGGCCTCCTCGCCCAGATCCGCCGCCGTGAGGAACTTGCCGGGCACAAGGCCGCCGTCGGCGTGCGGCACGAGCGTGATGAGGTGCGGGAGGTCGGTGTACCGGCGGGCGTAGTCGACGAAGAACGGCACGCGCGCGTCGACGTAGCGCTCTTTGAGGATGACGTGTCCCATCGCCATGGCGAGCGCGGCATCCGTCCCCGCCTGGCACGGCAGCCACTCGTCGGCGAACTTCGTGTTGTCGGCGTAGTCCGGGCTCACCGTGACGACTTTCGTTCCGCGGTAGCGCACCTCCGCCATCCAGTGCGCGTCGGGCGTGCGCGTGACCGGAACGTTCGAGCCCCACATCATGAGGTAGGTCGCGTCCCACCAGTCGCCTGACTCCGGGACATCCGTCTGGTCGCCGAACACCTGCGGGCTCGCGACCGGGAGGTCGGCGTACCAGTCGTAGAAGCTCGTCATGACGCCGCCGACGAGCTGCGTGAACCGTGTGCCGATGCAGTGCGACACCATCGACATGGCCGGGATCGGCGAGAACCCCGCCACGCGGTCAGGACCGTACTCCTTGATCGTGTGGACGTACCCCGCCGCGACGAGCTCGACCGCCTCGCGCCAGCTCGCGCGCACGAGTCCGCCCTTGCCGCGCGCCTGCTGGTAGCGGCGCCGCGTATCGGGGTTCTTCGTCACCTCGCCGAACGCGAGCACCGGGTCGCCCGTGCGCTTGCGCGCCTCGCGGTACGCCTCCAGGAGCGCGCCCCGCACGTACGGGTAGCGCACGCGCGTGGGGGAGTACGTGTACCAGGAGAACGCAGCCCCGCGGGGACACCCACGGGGCTCGTACTCGGGACGATCGGGTCCGACGCTCGGGTAATCCGTCTGCTGCGCCTCCCACGTGATGATCCCGTCTTTCACGTAGATCTTCCACGAACAGGATCCCGTGCAGTTCACGCCGTGCGTCGAACGGACGACCTTGTCGTGACTCCATCGATCCCGGTAGAAGACGTCGCCCTCGCGCCCGCCCTCGAGGAACGCAGCGCGATGATCGGGGGTCTCATCCCACCGCGTGAAGAACCGCCCCGCCGCGAGCAGAGCGTCTGAAGCCGGCCCATCAACACCGATGCGAGGCGTCATGCTCCGGACGATACTCACGTGCGGATGCCTCCACCAGGCCCACCGCCGATACCGTCGCGGAGGGCCGGAGTGGTGGGCCCGGAGGGGCTCGAACCCTCGACCCGCGGATTAAAAGTCCGATGCTCTGCCAACTGAGCTACAGGCCCGTTCATCAAGCCTACTGGCCGATGCGGGCTGGCTGATCGACTCAGCCGTTGCGGCCGTTGCCGTTCCCGTTGTTCGAGCCGCTGCCGTTGCCGTTGGCTCCGCTGTTGTTCCCCGGACCTCGGTTCTCGTTGCCGCCGCTTCCGGGACCCTCGCCCGATGTCTCCGAGTCGCCTCCCGGCGCGACGGGCTCGCTCTCGACAGGCCCCTGCTCGACCGGCCCCTGCTCAGCAGGTCGCTGCTCGACGGGTCCCGGTTCGGCCGGTCCCTGCTCGGCCGGCGTCTGATCGCTCGTGTTCGACACCGGGTCGACGGCCTGCTGCTCCACGACGGGCGTCCGGTCGGCCGAGTCATCCGTCGCGGAGTCCTGCGGGTCCACTCCGGACGTGTACGCCGGGTTCGGATCGCGGTCGGTCAGCGGTGCCGCAGCGCCCAGGCCGGGCAGCCACATCACCATGACGATCGCCGCGGTGAGCAGTGCGGCGGCCGCGAGGATCGCCATGAACACGCCGCGCGGGCGGCGCGAACGCGCAGGCGGAGCCGGACGGTCGCGGTCCTCGATGGGGTACGCCGACGGATACGCGGCGGTCGCGGCATCCATCCGCTCCGGCACCGCCGGGATCGGCCGGGGCGTGACCGGCTCCTCGCGCATCCACTCGGCGGGAATCGTGAGGGGAGCGGTGTCGACGGGCACGGTGTCGGCATGCGACCGAGCCGCCGCGGCCTGGCCGGCGAGGGTCGCCGCGATGTCGAGCGCCGACGGACGGTCCTCGGGGCGCGACGCAGTCATGCCGCGCAGGAGGCACTTCCACGTCTCATCGAGCTCCTCGGGGATCTCGGGCGATCGCACCAGACGCGCGGTGACGGCGCCGAAACCCTCGGCCTCGGCGAACGGCCGCTTGCCCGTGACCGCCTCGAGAAGCATGATCCCGAACGCGTAGACGTCGGCGGGCGGCGCCGGCGGGGCACCCCCCGCCTGCTCGGGGGCGATGTAGGCGATCGTCCCGATCACGATTCCGGGATTGGTCATCCGTGCGGAGTCGAGCAGGTAGGCGATCCCGAAGTCGGCGACCTTGGCGCGCCACGGATGCCCCGGCAGCGGCGACTCGCACAGCAGGATGTTCGACGGCTTGATGTCACGGTGCACGATGCCCGCCGCATGCGCGAGGTGAAGGCCCTCCGCGATGTCGACGGCGATCGCGGCGAGCTCGTCCAGGTCGAGCGGGCCCTGCGCGATGAGATCGCGCAGCGTCCGCCCTTCGACGTGCTCCATCACCAGGTAGCTGGTGTCCTCGCGCGACAGGTGCGCGTCGAAGAGCGTCACGAGCGAGTGGTGGTTGAGAGTCGCGAGCGCGGCCGTCTCGGCCTCGGCGCGTTCGTGACCGCCCGGTTCGGAGAACGGGCCCTGGAGCATCTTTATCGCAACCGAGCGATGCAGCAGCGTGTCTTCCGCGCGGTAGACGCGGGCCATGCCGCCGACGCCGATGCACTCCTCGAGGCGGTACCGTCCACCGAGCAGTTCGCCGGTGGCAGGTCCGCTGATCTCGCGTACATCCGTCATGGTCTGGTTCCCCCCCGCCCGTCGACACGGCCTCGTGGCTCGGGCAGGTTCACGCTACGCTTCGACCCCTTTCGGGCAAGACGCCCTTGACTTGTCGGCCGATCGATGCAACCGGCCCCGCCGGATCCTCGCCGTAACGCGCGGAGTACCCTTGAGCGGGTGAGTGAATCGAGGGACTTCCACAAGCCCGTGCGGCGGCCGGCCGAGCTCTTCGACCGGCTGTTCTCGGCTGAGGATCCCGCCGAGGTGTCGCGCATCGCCCACGCCACCGCGAGCGCACTGCTCATGCGCGTGCGCGAGAATCCCGACTCCGCGGTCGTCGAGCGCTTGGTCGCCTTCACCGACGACCACGGCATCGACGACATCGCGGAGCTGTGGTCGCGGTCGCCGGCTCGCACGCTTCCCGGTGCGCTGTGGCGGCTGTATCTGCTGCAGCTCATGATCCACGACGATCCGAACACCGCGGCGCTGCTGTACGCGCGCGGCCGCACCGAGCTCACATCGGTCGACGACGTCATCGCCGGAGCGCCGTCGCCCGCCGGGCCCGATGAGCTCGTCGCGCTCGTCGACACGATTCTGCGCGGCCTGTTCCAGGGAGATTTCGCCGTCGCGCTCGACCGCGCTGCGGCGTTCTGCCGCGTGCAGGCCTCCGGTGCGAGCCACCTCGCCGACGACTACGAGCGCACCGAACCCGACCGCGCGTCCGCCCTCACGACGCGCGCGCTGCGGCTGTCGACGTATGCGGCAGACCTCACGGCGTGCGCGGCCCTGTGGCGGCGCGACTCGCTGACCTGACATCCGCGGATGCGTCCGGACAGAGGAGTGCCGGGCCGCAGAACGCCTCTCGGCGCGAGGCCGCTCGCAGCGGCAGAAGTTGGAGCCCGGGGTTACTGCGGCCCGGCCGATCAAGTGTAACCGCTGCGTACGGCGGTCTATTCCGCCGCGATTAGGCTCGGAGGATGACCTGGCGTTTCGCGCTCGTGATCGAGCCCGCGGCATCCGATGATCCCCGTCACGACTTCGCCGACACGTTCACGGTCATCGATGCATCTGCTCCTGCGCTCACCGTCGGCGAGCTGAGCACGCAGCGCGGCGACGGCGTCTTCGAGTCGATCGGCGTGGTCGACGGCCACGCGCAGGAGGTTCGGGCCCACCTCGAACGCCTCGCACATTCCGCGGCGCTGTGCGACCTTCCCGCGCCGAACATCGAGCAGTGGCGTCAGGCGGTCGCCGTCGCGGCGGCCTCGTGCGCGCCCGGCGAGGCGGTCATCAAGCTCATCCTCAGCCGCGGAATCGAGCACGGGCCGACGCCCACCGCGTGGGTCACCGCAGCCCCCGCGGCCGACAACAGCGCGGTGCGCGAGCGCGGCGTGCGTGTCGTGACGCTCGACCGCGGCTACGGCATCGACACGCCGGGGCGGGCGCCGTGGCTGCTGCTGGGCGCGAAGACCCTGTCGTACGCGGTCAACATGGCGGCGATCCGCGAGGCGAAGCGCCGCGGCGCCGACGACGCCGTGTTCGTGTCGTCCGACGGCTTCGTGCTGGAAGGACCGACCTCGTCGGTCATCCTGCGCCGCGGCGACACGTTCGTGACGCCCGCACCGGGGGCCGGGATCCTGCACGGCACGACGCAGCTCAGCCTCTTCGAGGAGCTCGAGCGTCGCGGCTTCGCGACCGCCTACGAAGACGTTCCGGTGGAAGCTCTGCGAGAGGCGGATGCCGCGTGGCTGGTCTCGAGCGTGCGCCTGGCCGCCCCCGTGGTCACGGTCGACGGGCAGCCCATCCCGTTCGACCCCGAGCTCACCGCGTCGCTCAACGCCTACCTGCTGAGCCCGCGCGACTAGCCCCTCAGATCACCCGAATCGGCCCGACACGTAGTCCTCGGTGGCCTGCACCGACGGCGTCGTGAAGATCGTGCGGGTGTCGTCGTACTCGATGAGCCTGCCGGGCTTCCCGGTGCCGGCGATGTTGAAGAAGGCCGTCTTGTCCGACACGCGCGACGCCTGCTGCATGTTGTGCGTCACGATGACGATCGTGTACTCCTGCTTGAGGTCCGCGATGAGCTCCTCGATGGCGTAGGTCGAGATCGGGTCGAGCGCCGAGCACGGCTCGTCCATGAGGAGCACGTCGGGCGACACCGCGATCGCGCGCGCGATGCACAGGCGCTGCTGCTGACCGCCCGAGAGCCCGGACCCGGGCTTGTCGAGGCGGTCCTTGACCTCGTTCCACAGGTTCGCGCCGCGCAGCGACCGCTCGACGAGGTCGTCCGCGTCGGACTTCGAGATGCGCCGGTTGTTGAGCTTGACGCCCGCGAGCACATTCTCGCGGATCGACATCGTCGGGAACGGGTTCGGACGCTGGAAGACCATGCCCACCTGCCGGCGCACGAGCACGGGGTCGACGCCCGGCGCGTAAAGGTCCTCGCCGTCGAGCAGCACCTGGCCCTCGACGCGTGCGCGGGGGATCACCTCGTGCATGCGGTTGAGCGTGCGCAGGAACGTGGATTTGCCGCATCCGGAAGGTCCGATGAACGCCGTGACCGAGCGCGGCTCGATCTGCAGCGACACGCCCTCAACGGCCAGGAAGTCGCCGTAGTAGACGTTGAGGTCTTTGACTTCGATGCTCTTCGACAAGGTTCTCTCTCGATTGCTCCGCGGCCGATCAGCGGCCGGTCTTGGGGGCGAACACCCGCGCGACGATCCGCGCGACGAGGTTCAGCACCATGACGATGACGATGAGGGTCAGGGCGGCCGCCCACGCCCGGTCGATGTAGGCCTCTGCGGGGATGCCCTGGTTCATGTACTGCGTGTACGTGAAGACGGGCAGTGTCTGCATGCGCCCGCTGAACAGGTCGTAGTTCATCGACGCCGTGAAGCCCGCCGTGATCAGCAGCGGGGCCGTCTCGCCGATCACGCGCGCGATCGACAGCATGACGCCGGTCGTGATGCCGGCCACGGCGGTCGGCAGCACGACCTTCGCGATCGTCGCCCACTTCGGCACGCCCAACGCGTACGCCGCCTCGCGCAGCTCGTTCGGCACGAGCCGAAGCATCTCCTCGCTCGAGCGCACGACGACCGGGATCATGAGGACGGCCAGTGCGACCGACCCCATGATGCCCAGACGGATGCCGGGACCGAGGAACAGTGCGAAGAGGGCGTACGCGAACAGGCCCGCGACGATCGACGGGATGCCGGTCATGACGTCGACGAGGAACGTGATGCCGCGCGCGAGGCGCTTGCCCTCGCCGTACTCCACGAGGTAGATCGCGGTGAACAGGCCGATGGGGATCGAGATGGCCGCGGCGGCGAGCGTGATGAGGAGCGTGCCGACGATCGCGTGCAGCGCCCCGCCGCCCTCGCCGACGATGTTGCGAATCGACATCGAGAAGAAGTCGGCGTCGAAGCGCGCGACGCCGTTCGCGACGACGGTCCATGCAACCGAGATGAGCGGCACCATCGCGATGAGGAACGCGATCGTGACCAGGCCCGTCACGAAGCGGTCGACCGCCTTGCGGCGGCCCTCGACGATCCCCGAGAGCGCGAAGATCGTGACGAGGTAGGCGATCGCCGAGACGATGAGCCACGCGGCGACGTTGAGACCTTCGCCGGCTGCGAGGGCGATCACGGCGAACACGGCCAGCACCACGAGGAGCGTGGCGCCCAGAAGCGCCCACGGCACCCACGCGGGAAGGCGGCCGCTGCGCAGCGACGTCGACGGCGGGGTCTGCGGTCGGGACCGGGGAGGCGCTACTGTCGACGTCACGTCAGTTCGCCCCCGAGAAGTCCTTGCGGCGGTTCACGATCCACCGTGCGAGCGCGTTCACCGCGAAGGTCACGACGAACAGCACCAGGCCGGTCGCGATGAGCACGTTGATGTTGAGCCCGTATGCCTCGGGGAAGCTCAGCGCGATGTTCGCCGCGATCGTGTTCGGGTTGTCGGACGTGAAGAGCCGGAACGTGACGCCGCCCGAGACCGAGAGCACCATCGCGACGGCCATCGTCTCACCGAGCGCGCGGCCGAGACCGAGCATCGACGCCGACACGATGCCCGAACGGCCGAAGGGGAGCACAGCCATGCGGATCATCTCCCACCGCGTCGCGCCGAGCGCGAGCGCCGCCTCCTCGTGGAGAACGGGCGTCTGGAGGAAGATCTCGCGGCAGATCGCCGTGATGATCGGCACCACCATGACCGCGAGCACGATCGCCGCGGTGAAGATCGTGCGGCCCGTGGCCGAGACGTCGCCCGCGAACAGCGGGATGAAGCCGAGGTTGTCGCTCAGCCATGCGTACGCGGGCTGCACGGCGGGCGCGAGCACGAGGATGCCCCACAGACCGAACACGACCGACGGCACGGCCGCGAGCAGGTCGACCACATAGCCGAGACCCTGCGCGAGCCGCCGCGGCGCGAAGTGCGTGATGAACAGGGCGACGCCGAGCGACAGCGGCACGGCCATCAGGAGCGCGAGGAACGCGGCCCACACCGTGCCGAACACGAGCGGCCACACGTAGTCCCAGAAGTCCGTGGGCAGGATCGACGCCGTCTCGTTCGTCGCGAACAGCGCCGGGAGGGACTGCACGATGAGGAACACCGCGACCGCGGCGAGCGTCACCAGGATCATCGAGCCCGCGAACAGCGCGGTGGCCGAGAACCAACGGTCCCCGGGCCGGATGCGCGGCTTCGCCGCGTTCTTCGACGCGACAGGTGCGGTGGTGGTCATCGGCCCTTCCGTGATGTGTTTCCAGCCGGGAGCCCGACCCGGCCGGGGAGGGCCGGGTCGGGCATCCGTGTCGTTGTTCAGTTGATGGCGTCGATCGCCGCGTCGATCTGCTCGCGCAGCGTGTCGGAGATCGGGGCGTTGCCCGCCGCGGCCGCGGCCGCCTCCTGGCCCTCGGCGCTCGCTGCGTACGAGAAGAAGGCCTTCACGAGCTCGGCCGTCGCCGAGTCGGCGTACTCGGCGCAGCCGATGAGGTAGCTCACGAGCACGATCGGGTACACGCCCGGCTCGGTCGTGGTGCGGTCGATCGCGATCGCGATGTCGGTCGCGGCGCGTCCCTCATCCTGGGGCGACGCGTCGACGACGCGGGCGGCGGCCTCCGGCGAGTACGGCACGAACTCGTCGCCCACCTGGATCGCGACGGTCCCGAGGTCGCCGGCGCGCGAGGCATCCGCGTAGCCGATCGTGCCCTCGCCGCCCTCGACGGCCGACACGACGCCGCTCGTGCCCTGCGCGGCCTCGCCGCGGTCGAGCGGCCACACGCCGTCGGGCTCGTACGTCCACACGTCGGGCGCGGTCTGGAAGAGGTAGTCGGTGAAGTTCTCGGTCGTGCCCGAGTCGTCCGAGCGGTGCACGGGCGTGATCGCGAGGTCGGGGAGTTCGACGCCCTCGTTGAGGGCGGCGATCGCCGGGTCGTTCCACCGCGTGATGGCACCCGTGAACATGCCCGCGACGGTCGCGGGGTCGAGGTTGAGCGAGTCGACGCCCTCGAGGTTGAAGATGACGGCGATCGGGGAGATGTAGGTCGGCAGCTCGACGAGGTCGGACCCGTCGACGCACGCGTCGAAGGGGCCCTCGGCGATCTCGTCGGTCGTGAAAGCGCGGTCGGAGCCGGCGAACGCGAACGCGCCGGCCTGGAACGATTCGCGACCCGTGCCGGAGCCGGCCGGGTCGTAGTCGATCGTGAGGTCGGGGTTGGCCGTCTGCAGACCCGCGGTCCACGTCTGAACGGCGACCTCCTGCGACGACGCGCCGCCGCCGACGAGGTTGCCGGACAGCTGCGCGCCGCCGTCGTTCTCGGCGGCGCCGGCGCCGGACTCGTTCGCGGCGCAGGCCGACAGCGTGAGGGCCGCGATCGCGGCGACAGCGCCCACCTGGGCGATGCGGGAGATCTTCACAGTGGATCCTTCTTCACGTTTCAGGGATTGAGTCACCCGGTGCGGGGTTCGCACTGAAACGTAGACACCGGTCGTTACCAGAGTGGGGTGCGACGGTGAACGGAAGGTGAACGACAGAAGGCCCGGGATCTCGGGGCCGCGGGGCTCAGTCGTTGGGCACGTGCGTCTCGATCGTGACGATCCCCGACCCGGGGCTGTCGACCGAGAGATGCACGACCGAGAAGGCCGCGGGTTCGAGGGCCGAGGCGCTGCCGAGGTACGAGCCGCGCAGCGTGCCCGTCGCGAGGGCGAGCTCGTTGAGGATGTCGGGGAGCACCGGACCGTGGCTGCACAGCACGGCGGGCTTGCGCGCGCGCACGCGCTGCCCGACGACGGTGCGCGCGTCGGATTCGCCCTTCTCCCACGCGTCCTGGCTGATGAGCTTCGTCGTCTCGATGCGCCGGTCGAGGGCGCGAGCGAGAGGCTCGACCGTCTCGACGCAGCGCACGGCCGGGCTCGAGATGATCTTGCGCACGCCGAACGCGCGCAGAGGGCCGACGAGCGCCTTCGCCTGCTTGCGGCCGCGCGACGTGAGCGGGCGTTTGCGGTCCTTGCCCTTCCAGGCGTCGCGCGAGACCGCCTTCGCGTGGCGCAGCACGACGAGGGGGAACGTCGTGAGCACGCCCTCCTCCACGATGCGGGCGAAGTGCTCCAGGATCTCGACGTCGACCGGGTAGCTGAGGCGGCCCTTCGCCTTGCGCAGCGAGACCCATTCGAGCGCGGCGATCTCGCGGTTCGGCACGAACGCGGAGGCGCGGATCGCGGCATCCGTCGCCTCAGCCGCCCAGTAGTGCACGATCTTCTGCCGCTTGTTCGGCATGTGGTACCGCGAGACGCCGACGGGTACGCCGAGCGCGACGCGGATGCCGGTCTCTTCGAAGATCTCGCGCGCGGCCGTCTCGGCGAGGGTCTCCCCGGGGTCGACCTTGCCCTTCGGCAGCGTCACGTCGCGGTAGCGCGTGCGGTGGATGAGCAGGACCATCACCTTGCCCTCCACCACACGCCACACGACGCCGCCCGCGGCGTAGACGGCGACGTCCGTCATCGAACCGCCCGAGCGCGCCGGCGACGCTGCACGCTCATCATCGTGCGGTCCTGCAGGTCGGTGAGGGGCTTGCCCGACTCGTCGAGATGGTGCCGGGTCCACTCGCCGTCCGGCCCGAGCCACCACGAGCTCGTCTTGTCGGACATCGCGCGGTCGAACAGCTCCGTGAGCGCCGCGATGTGCGCGGGCGCCACGACCCGCACGAGCGCCTCGACGCGGCGGTCGAGATTGCGGTGCATCATGTCGGCGCTGCCGATGTACACCTGCGGGTCGCCCTGGTTGTGGAACGCGAAGATGCGCGAGTGCTCGAGGTAGCGGCCGAGGATGCTGCGCACCGTGATGTTCTCGCTCATGCCCGGCACGCCCGGCTTGAGCGAGCAGATGCCGCGCACCCACACATCGACGGGGACGCCCGCCTGGCTGGCCCGGTAGAGCGCGTCGATGATCTGCTCGTCGACCATCGAGTTGACCTTGATGCGGATGCCGGACGGCTTGCCCGCGAGGGCGTTGCGCCGCTCCTTCTCGATGTGCCGGAGCAGCCCCTTGCGCAGGTGGAGCGGCGCGACGAGGAGCCGTTTGAACTTCTTCTCGATCGCGTAGCCGCTCAGCTCATTGAACAGGCGCGTGAGGTCGCGCCCGACCACGGGGTCGACCGTGAACAGCCCGAAGTCCTCGTAGATGCGACTCGTCTTCGGGTTGTAATTGCCCGTCCCGACGTGGCTGTAGTGGCGCAGCACCCCGTCTTCCTCACGGATGACGAGCGCGAGCTTGCAGTGCGTCTTGAGGCCGACGAGGCCGTACACGACGTGGACGCCTGCCTTCTCGAGCTTGCGCGCCCACACGATGTTCGCCGCCTCGTCGAAGCGTGCCTTGACCTCGACGAGCGCGAGCACCTGCTTGCCCGCTTCGGCGGCGTCGATGAGCGCCTGCACGATGGGACTGTCGCCGGACGTGCGGTAGAGGGTCTGCTTGATCGCGAGCACGTGCGGGTCGCGCGCCGCCTGCTCGAGGAATGCCTGCACACTCGTCGCGAACGACTCGTACGGGTGGTGCACGAGCACGTCGCCCTTGCGGATCGACGCGAAGATGTCGGCGCGCTCGTTGTTGTCGCCCGGCTGGAATGCGACGGCCGTCGTGGGCACGTGCGGCGTGTAGTGCAGGTCGGGGCGGTCGATGCGCGCGAGGTCGAACAGCCCGCGCAGGTCGAGCGGACCCGGGATGCGGTACACCTCCTGCGCCGTGATGTCGAGCTCCTTCAGGAGCAGGTCGAGCGTCAGCTCGTCCATGTCGTCGCCGACCTCGAGGCGGATCGGCGGCCCAAAGCGCCGGCGCAGCAGCTCCGCCTCGAGCGCCTGGATGAGGTTCTCGGTCTCGTCCTCCTCGATCACGACGTCCTCGTTGCGCGTGAGGCGGAACGCGTGGTGATCGAGGATCTCCATGCCGGGGAAGAGGTCGCCGAGGTGGTTCGAGATGAGCTCCTCGAGGCGCACGTAGCGCACGCCCGACTCGCCGTCGGAGACCTGCACGAAGCGGGGGAGCATCGGCGGCACCTTGAGGCGCGCGAACTCCTGGCGGCCGGTGCGTGCGTTGCGGATGCGGATCGCGAGGTTGAGCGAGAGGCCCGAGATGTAGGGGAACGGATGCGCCGGGTCGACCGCGAGCGGCATGAGCACGGGGAACACCTGGGCGTGGAAGTAGTCGCTCAGGCGCTCGCGGTCGGCGTCGTCGAGCTCGTCCCACCCGACGACCGAGATGCCGGCTTCGGCGAGGGCGGGCTTGACCTGGTTGAGCCACACATCGGCGTGGCGAAGCTGCAGCCGGTGCGCTTCGGCCGAGATGTCGGCGAGCACCTCCTGCGGCGAGCGGCCGACGTTCGTCGGGACCGCGAGGCCGGTCACGATGCGGCGCTTGAGGCCCGCGACGCGCACCATGAAGAACTCGTCGAGGTTGCTCGCGAAGATCGCGAGGAAGTTGGCGCGCTCGAGCAGCGGGACGAACGGATCCTCGGCCAGTTCGAGCACGCGCTGGTTGAACGCCAGCCAGCTCAGCTCCCGATCCAGGTAGCGGTTGTCGGGCAGCTGTGAGTCGAACGCCTCATCGAGGTCGAAGTCGTCGTCGTCCGCGTCGCCGAGTCCGGCGTCGAGCACGTCCTGTTCGATCATCAACACATCATTGCAAACGCACGTGACGCGCGGGGGATCCGGATCAGGCGTCTGTGCGGGAGTCGCTGCGCGTGCGGGGGGCGGGAACCTGATCGTCCTCGTACACGTTGAAGCGGTAGCCGACGTTGCGCACGGTGCCGATGAGCTGTTCGAGGTCGCCGAGCTTCGCGCGCAGGCGTCGCACGTGCACGTCGACCGTGCGTGTGCCGCCGAAGTAGTCATAGCCCCACACCTCGCTCAGCAGCTGCTCGCGTGTGAACACGCGGGACGGATGCGTCGCGAAGAAGTGCAGGAGCTGGAACTCCTTGTACGTGAGGTCGAGCGGCTTGCCGTGCACCTTCGCCGAGTACGACGACTCGTCGATCGTGATGCCGGAGGTCTGGATGCGGGTGGACCCCTGGTCGGCCGCGGACTGGCGTCCGATCGCGAGCCGGATGCGGGCGTCGACCTCGGCGGGGCCGGCCGTGACGAGGATGACGTCGTCGACGCCCCAGTCGGTCGAGACCGCCGTGAGGCCGCCTTCGGTGACGACGAGGATGAGCGGGGCGTCGAGCCCGGTCGTGTTCAGGATCTTGCACAGCGACTTCGCGCCGACGAGGTCGACGCGCGCGTCGACGAAGATCACATCAGCGCTCGGTGCGTTCACGAGCTGGGCCGGCTCGGCCGCGATGAGGCGCACGCGGTGGCTCAGGAGTTCGAGCGAAGGCAGGACGGGACCGCCTCCGTGAGTGGAGCTCAGAACGAGAAGCTGTGCCAAGGGGGCCCTCCCGGCGACGGGCGCGCCGTGCCCACAAGTGTAAAGGCACGCGCGAAGCGGGTGTGCGGGCAGCGTCATGCGACGCAGGATGACGCGGAACGTGCGACTGCGCGAGAATGGACAGGTGGCTGCGCCGGAACTCGTCCCCCGCCGCACGATCGGCGGCATCGTCGCCGTCTGGATCGTCGCGGCGCTCGTGGGCATCGCGATCGCCGTCTTCGTCCCGCTCGGGTGGCGTGCGCAGTGGCTCGCTGTCGGGCTCGCCGGATGCCTCATCGCCTCGTTCCTCGTCCAGCTCGCGTACGGCCGATCGCAGGGCTTCACGCAGCGCGTCGGCGCGAGCGTGCTCGGCGCGTTCGTGGTGCTCGGGATCCTGAGCCTCGGGTTCGGGCTCGCGTCGCTGTTCTCGGTCTGATGCGCGGCGGTCGCGCCCTCGCTCGGGGGTAGAGTGGAGCCATGGACCTCGTCGCGCTCGAACTCTTCTTCGTGGGCCTTCTCGCGCTTGCGTCGCTGGCCATCGTCTTCGTCTCGGGCGTCGTGGTCTGGAACCTCTACCGCGGCCAGCGCTGACGGGCGGCGTCGTGCTGGAGCTGCCGACCGACCTCCCCGCGGACCTCGTCCCGTTCGCGTGGCTGATCGGCGTGTGGGAGGGCACGGGCGTCATCGACTACGAGGCATCCGGCCACCGGTTCTCCGGTGAGTTCGCGCATCGCGTGAGCTTCAGCCACGACGGCGGCGACTACCTCAACTATTCGGCCACGGCGTGGCTGCTGGGCGATGATCCGGATGCGCCGCGCGAGCCGCTCGTCGCCGAGATGGGCTTCTGGCGGCTGTCGCGCCCGTCGACCGACGCGGACCCGGGCCCCGGACTCCTGCCCGCGATCGCCGAGCCCACGACCCGCACCGCCGACGACGTCGAAGCGCTGCGCAACGCCGAGGGCGGCTTCGACATCGAGGTGTCGCTCGTGCACGCCGACGGCGTGAGCGAGCTGTACCTCGGCCAGATCCGCGGGCCGCGCATCGACATCGCGACGGATGCCGTCGTCCGCACCGCCGGCGCGAAGAACTACGCCGCCGCGACGCGCATGTACGGCCTCGTCGAGAACCACCTGCTGTGGGCGTGGGACATCGCGGCCCTCGGCACCGAGCTGTCGTCGCACGCGTCAGCGCGGCTCGCGAGGGCCGACTGATGTCGAGCCCGTTCGCAGGCATCCCGGGTGCCGTCGTCGAAGACGGCGTGCTCCTGCACATCGGCAATCCGCTCGTCGAGCAGCGCGCGCTCGCCGGAGCGAAGGCGATCGCACCGCTCGCCGACCGCCACGTGCTCGCCGTGACCGGCGAGGACCGCCTGTCGTGGCTCGACTCGCTCACGTCGCAGGCGCTCAAAGACCTCGCACCCGGCGTGAGCGCCGAGCTGCTCGTGCTCGATCCGAAGGGTCACGTTGAGCACGAGGCATCCGTCGTCGACGACGGCGAGACCACGTGGCTGATCGTCGACGCGATCGACGCCGCCGGACTGCTCGACTGGCTCCGCAAGATGCGGTTCCGCCTGCGTGTCGACCCGCGCGACGCGGGTGAGGAGTACGCGGTCGTCGGCGGCGCTCCCGAGGCGTTCGCGCCGGTTCGGGTCGCAGCGCCCGCGGGAGTCGACCTCGTATGGCACGACCCGTGGCCGAACGTCACCGTGGGCGGCTGGGCCTACTCGCCGGTCGACCCCCACCCCGGCGCCGAGCGCGATTGGGCCGAGGCGATCGTCACGCGCGACGAGGAGAAGCGGCTCGCGCAGGCGGCCGCCGCGGGCGAGATCGCGCTCGCGGGTGCGGTCGCGGCCGACGCGCTGCGCGTCGCCGCGTGGCGCCCGCGCCGCTCGCGAGAGGTCGACGAGCGCACACTGCCGCACGAGGTGGACTGGATCCGCACCGCCGTGCACCTCGACAAGGGCTGCTACCGAGGGCAGGAGACGGTCGCGAAGGTGCACAACCTCGGGCACCCGCCGCGGCGGCTCATCGCGCTCCACCTGGACGGCAGCGACAGCGTGCTCCCCGAGTCGGGCGCCGCGGTGCGCGTGGGCGGCGACATCGTCGGCACCGTGACGTCGGCGGCGCTCCACTACGAGGACGGACCGATCGCGCTCGCGATCGTGCGCCGCACGACGCCGGTCGACGCCGAGCTCACGATCGACACCGAGGCGGGTCCCGTGGCGGCCGCGCAGCAGGTCATCGTGCCGCCCGAGGCGGGCGCGACGGCATCCGTTCCCCGCATTCCGCGGCTCTCGCGACGCGCCCGCGCCTGAACCGAGCCGACGGCATCACCGCGGCTCGACCGCGGCCCACGGCACCGTGAGCTCGCCCAGGCGCCACCGCGACCTCGCCACGAGCGGCCACCCCCGCTCGACGAGCGCCCCGAGGGCGGCCTGCCAACGGTGCACCGAGCCGAACGGCGACAGGGCGGCGGCGCGATCCCACTCGCGGTCGAGCGCGCCCAGGAGGTCGTGGACCTTCTCACCGCGGACGTTGCGGTGGATGAGGGCCTTCGGCAGCCGCTCCGCGGCGATCGACGGATGCCACGCTTCGCCGCCTGCCGTCGCGGAGTCGCCGCCCGGGAGGCGCAGCGAGATGCTGAGGCTGCGGGGCGCCGCATCCGGTCCGATCGCGACCCACGTCACGATCCGGCCGAGTTCGTCGCACGTGCCCTCGGCCAGCAGTCCGTCCGGTGCGAGGCGTCCGGCCATGCGCCCCCACGCGTCGGAGACCTCGGACTCGTCGTACTGCCGCAGCACGTTCATCGCGCGGATGACGGCGGGACGCCGCCCGTCCGGAGCCGGGACCTCGAATCCGCCGAGCGCGAACGACACGTGCGCGTCGCGGGCGAACGACGTGCGCCCCGCGCGCACCTCGGTGAGCTGGTGCCGTGCGCGCTCGACGCGCGCCGGATCGATCTCGAGCCCGAGCACCTCGACGTCCGGTCGCGTGCGCGCGAGCCGCGCGTGCAGCTCGAGCGCCGTCACGCCGCTCGCGCCGTAGCCGAGGTCGACGACGAGCGGATCGGTCGCTCGGCGAAGCGCCGCGTGGCGCGCGATCCACCGGTCGACGCGACGCAGCCGGTTGGTGCCCGTGGTCCCGCGGGTCACCTGCCCGACGGGGGAGGAGGCCATGCCTCCATCTTCGCCCAGGCGCGGCATCCGGCCCTCGATATCATGGGCGGATGACCGAGCCCTACACGCTGATCCTGCTCCGCCACGGCCAGAGCACGTGGAACAAGTCCAACCAGTTCACCGGGTGGGTCGACGTGCGTCTGACCGAGCTCGGCGCCGCCGAGGCGAAGCGCGGCGGCGAGCTGCTCCTCGAGTCGGGGCTCCTTCCCGACGTGCTGCACACGTCCGTGCTCACGCGGGCGATCCAGACCGCCAACATCGCGCTCGAGGCGGCCGACCGGCTGTGGATCCCGGTCAAGCGGTCGTGGCGCCTCAACGAGCGCCACTACGGGGCGCTCCAGGGCAAGAACAAGGCCGAGACGCTCGAGGAGTTCGGCGAGGAGCAGTTCATGCTGTGGCGCCGCTCGTTCGACGTGCCGCCGCCGCCGCTCGCCGACGACGACGAGTACAGCCAGGTGGGCGACCCGCGCTACGCCGACATCGACGGCGAGGTGCCCCGCACCGAGTCTCTCAAGCTCGTGATCGACCGCATGATGCCGTACTGGTACGACCAGATCGTGCCCGACCTCAAGGCCGGCAAGACGGTGCTCGTGACGGCGCACGGCAACTCGCTGCGCGGCCTCGTCAAGCATCTCGACGGCATCAGCGACGCCGACATCGCGGAGCTCAACATCCCGACGGGCATCCCGCTCGTGTACCGCATCGGCGAGGATCTCATGCCCGTCGGTCCCGGTGAGTACCTCGACCCCGAGGCCGCCGCGGCGGGCGCCGCCGCGGTCGCCAGCCAGGGCAAGAAGTAGCCGGCCCGATCAGTCGGGCTGCTCCGTCGAGGGCAGCTCGATCGTGTCGGTGTGCACCAGCCAGTCGCCGGTCGACAGGTACAGCACCTTCTTCGCGACCGAGACCGCGTGATCGGCGAAGCGCTCGTGGTAGCGGCTCGCGAGGGTCGCGTCGACCGTCGCGGACGGGTCGCCTCGCCAGCTGTCGCTGAGCACCTTCTCGAAGACGCTCACGTGCAGGTCGTCGAGCTTGTCGTCGAAGTTGCGGATCTCCTCGACGAGCGCGAGGTCCTCGGTGCGCAGCAGCTCCGTGAGCCGGCGCGCGACCTCGGTGTCGAGCTCGCCCATCTTGGTGAACGTCGACTTCAGGCCCTTCGGGATCGCCCGCTCGGGGAAGCGCATGCGCGTGAGCTGCGCGATGTGCTCGGCGATGTCGCCCATGCGCTCGAGCGACGCGCTCATGCGCAGCGCGCTCACGACGACGCGCAGGTCGCGCGCGACGGGCTGCTGACGCGCGAGGATCTCGATCGCGAGCTCGTCGAGGGCGGTCGCCTTCTCGTCGATGACGGCGTCCTCCTCGATGACCTCCTCGGCGAGGGCGACGTCGCGCGATTCGAACGCGCGCGTCGCCTTGTCGATCGCGATCGTCACGAGCTCCGCGATCTCGACGAGGCGATTCCGCACATCCTCGAGCGACTGATGGAAGACCTCGCGCATCGCAGCACCTTTCGTGAAACGGGGAGACACCGCGGTTCGGCGACCCCGGCGATTGTCACCGGCGAAGGTTAACGGCCGGTGCCGGAACAGTGAATAGTACCTTTCGGTCCGGTCGCGGGGAGGGTTCGCGCGGTCTCCCGTGCCGACGCGCGCCCTACGCTGGAGGCCATGGACACCACGCAGCTCGCGCTGCTCGCCCTGTTCGTCGGGGTGATCATCGGGGGCTTCGTCGTCGCCGTGGTGTTCGCCGCGCTGCGGATGCGGGACCGGATGCGGCACGTGACGTCGTCCGCCATCCCCGACGGCGTCTCGGCGGTGCTCCACGCGATGGACAACGCCGCGGTCGTCGTCGACGCGTCGGGCACGGTGGTCGCGGCATCCGTCGGGGCCGTGCCGTTCGGGCTCGGGGAGGGGACCGTCGTCCCATCCGAGGAGCTGCGCGACATCGTGCGGCGTGCGCGTGAGTCGGAGGCCGCGATCACCGAGACCCTCCGGCTGCGTCGGGGCGCGCCGCCCGCCGAGCCGCGGCTCGTCGCGGCGCGGGCGAGCGTCATCTCGCCCAGACTCACGCTCGTCGTCATGCGGGACATCACCGAGCGCGAACGGGTCGAGCAGATGCGCCGCGACTTCGTCGCGAACACGAGCCACGAGCTGAAGACGCCGGTCGGCGCGGTGACGCTGCTCGCCGAGGCGATCGAGTCCGCGGCCGACGACCCCGAGCAGGTGCGCGTCTTCGCGTCGCGGCTCACCGCCGAGGCGTCGCGCCTGGGGCTTCTGACGTCGCGCATCATGAACCTCTCGCGGCTTCAGGCGGCCGACGAGCTCATCGAGACGCGCGACGTCGCCGTCGACGGGATCGTGACGGCGGCGGTCGAGGCCCACGTGGTGCAGGCGGCCTCGGCCGGCGTCGAGGTCGCGCGCGGCGGCCGCAAGGGGCTGTGGGTGCGCGGCGACGCGCAGATCCTCATCGAAGCGGTCGGCAATCTCATCGCGAACGCGATCGCGTACTCACCGCGGGGCGCGACGGTCGGGGTGGGCGTCAAGGACGCGGACGGCGTCGTCGAGATCGCCGTGACCGACCACGGCGCCGGTATCGCCGAGGGTGAGCAGGACCGCATCTTCGAGCGCTTCTACCGCGCCGACCAGGCGCGCTCGCGCCGCACGGGCGGCACCGGCCTGGGCCTGTCGATCGTCAAGCACGCCGTGCAGCGCCACGGAGGGGAAGTCCGCCTGTGGTCGCGCCCGGGACGGGGGTCGACGTTCACGATCCGATTGCCGCTCATCGAACCGCCCGACGTCGAGGGCCCGCGCAAGGGCCGCAAGGGCAAGAAGAAGGCCGAGAAGACCCGGAAGACGCACACGCCCACCGCGGCGACCATCGCGACCACGAACGGAGAGTCATGACCCGCGTTCTGATCGTCGAGGACGAGCCCGACCTCGCCGACCCGCTCGCGTACCTGCTGCGCCGCGAGGGATACGACGTCGAGATCGCCGAAGACGGCCCGGCCGGACTCACGGCGTATCGCGAGCGGGGCGCCGACATCGTGCTGCTCGACCTCATGCTGCCCGGCATGCCCGGCACCGAGGTCGCGCGACAGCTGCGGGCGGGGTCGAACGTGCCGATCATCATGCTGACGGCGAAGGACTCCGAGGTCGACATCGTCGTCGGGCTCGAGCTCGGCGCCGACGACTACATCACGAAGCCCTACTCGTCACGCGAGCTGCTCGCGCGCATGCGCGCGGTGCTGCGGCGCATGGCGGCGCTGGACGCGGACCTCGACGAGCGCGTGCTGACGGGCGGTCGTGTCACGCTCGACGTGGACCGCCACACAGTTGCCGTCGACGGGCGCGAGATCGCCATGCCGCTCAAAGAATTCGAGCTGCTCGAGGTGCTCATGCGCAACGCCGGCCGCGTGCTCACGCGGGGGCAGCTCATCGATCGCGTATGGGGCAGCGACTACTTCGGCGACACGAAGACGCTCGACGTGCACATCAAGCGCATCCGCTCACGCATCGAGGAGAACCCGAGCGAACCGAAGATGCTCGTCACCGTACGCGGGCTCGGGTACCGGTTCGAGGGCTGATCGACTCGACTCTCTCGCCCACGGCCCAGCGAAGGAGCGCCCGCCGCTCAGGGAACGAGGTCGGCGAGGTAGGGGAGAGTGCCGTCGAGGACCGGCACGGGCTGGACGACGCCCGTGTCGTCGCCCGACTGGAAGAACATGTCGATGTCGGCGCCCGGCATGGTGTCGATGCCCTCGAGCAGGATCGGCTCCTCGTTCTCGCCGAGGCTCACGACCGACTTGGCGGGCACGCGCACGCTCACGCGCTCGGCGGGCTCGCCGAACTCGATCCGGAGGGTGTGGGGCTCGTCGGTGTCGTTGACGATGGCTGCCACGAGGTTGCCGTCGATGCCGTCCTCATCGGCCACGATGAGGACGTTGCGCACCTTGAGCGGACCCGAGTCGGGGATGTTCACGCCGTCGGCGGGCGAGTAGGGGATGGTGGTCGCCTGGGTCGAGACCATGGCGCAGCCGCTCGTGCCCACGGCGACGGCGACAGCCAGGGCGACGGACGCGACGAGACGCGATTTGATCACGGATCCTCCCAGGGCCGAAGACAGCAACCCTTGCATTCTATGGGGCTTCGCCCTGCCTCTGTGGACGGTCCCGGAGGGTGCGGGTGAGAACCTTAGCGTATGTCGCCTGTGGTATCCTATTAGTTGCCGAAAGGACATAACTGCATGCTTTTTGAGGTTGGCGAGACGGTCGTTTACCCGCACCACGGGGCTGCCACTATCGCGGAAGTCAAGACCCGCATCATCAAAGGCGAAGAGAAGGTCTATCTCAAGCTCCGCGTCACACAGGGCGACCTGACCATCGAGGTACCCGCAGACAACGTCGACCTGGTCGGCGTCCGCGACGTCATCGGCAAGGAGGGCCTCGAGCGCGTCTTCGAGGTTCTTCGCGCGCCCTTCACCGAGGAGCCCACGAACTGGTCTCGCCGGTACAAGGCGAACCTCGAGAAGCTCGCGTCGGGTGACGTCATCAAGGTGAGCGAGGTCGTCCGCGACCTGTGGCGCCGCGATCAGGACCGCGGCCTGTCGGCGGGCGAGAAGCGCATGCTCGCGAAGGCGAAGCAGATCCTCATCTCCGAGCTCGCGCTCGCCGAGAAGACCGATGAGGAGCGCGCGAGCGTCATCCTCGACGAGGTCCTCGCGTCCTAGTCGCGCGCTAGCCTCGGGGTGTGAGCATCACCCCCTCTCCTCGCGTCGCCGTCGTGGTCGTCGCGGCCGGTTCCGGCACGCGACTCGGAGCGGGCGAGCACAAGGCGTTCGTCGGCCTCGGCAGGCATACGATCCTGCGTCACGCGCTCGACGGCGTGTTCGCCGCGCACGAGACCGCGCAGGTCATCGTGGTCGCGCCCGAGGGTCGCGAAGGCGAAGCCGAGACCGATCTGTTCGAGGCGGCCGCAGCGGCCGGCGCGTCACGCGACCTCGTGAGCGTCGTGACCGGCGGCGCGACGCGCCAGGAGTCCGTCGCAGCAGGGCTCGACGCGCTGTGGCCCGGCATCGAGATCGTGCTCGTGCACGACGCCGCCCGCGCGCTGACGCCCGGCGCCGTGTTCGACCGCGTCGTATCGGCCATCGACCGCACGAACTGGGGGATCGTCCCCGTCGTGCCCGTCGTCGATACCATCAAGCGCCTCGAGGGCGACCGCATCACCGGAATGGTGGACCGGTCGCAGCTCGCCGCGGCGCAGACCCCGCAGGGGTTCGCGCGCGCATCCCTCGAGGCGGCGTACCGCGTCGCGGATCACGAGTACACCGACGACGCTGCGCTCATGGCGGATGCCGGGCACCCGATCGGCGTCGTCGACGGCGAGGCCCTCGCGTTCAAGATCACGACGCCCGCCGACCTCGAGCGAGCCCGCGCCCTCGTGGCCGAGCACCCGCTGCCGGCGATCCCGGTGTCGCTGGACCGCACGCCCCGTTCGCCGCGCGTCGGCGTCGGCACCGACGTCCACGCGTTCAGCGGCTCCGGCACGCTGTGGCTCGCTGGTCTCGAGTGGCCCGGCGAGCCGGCGCTGAGCGGTCATTCCGACGGCGACGCCGTCGCGCACGCGATCGTCGACGCAGTGCTGTCGGCCGCGGGCCTCGGCGACATCGGCACGCACTTCGGCACGGACCGGCCCGAGTTCGAGGGCGCCCACGCCGACGCGTTCCTCACGCACACGCTCGGTCTGGTCGGAGAGGCGGGGTGGGCCGTGGGCAACGTCGCCGTGCAGGTGCGCGCGAACCGGCCCCGCTTCGCGGAGCGTCGCGCCGAGGCGGAGCGTGCCCTGTCCGAGGCGCTGGGCGGCGCATCCGTCTCGCTGTCCGCCACGACCACCGACGGGCTCGGGTTCACCGGCCGCGGCGAGGGCGTCGAGGCCGTCGCAGTCGCCCTCCTCGTCCCGGCGTGACCCTCCGCGACGACGTCAGTGCAGGTCGAGCGTCATGAAGACCGAGAACGGGTCGTCGACGTAGTCGCCGAACGGGCCGCACTCGACGAACCCCTCGGCCGCGTAGAGGGCCCGCGCGGGAAGGAAGTCGGGCGGCGTGCCGGTCTCGAGCCACAGGCTCTCGTACCCGCGCTCACGCGCGTCGGCGACGATGTGCCGCAGGAGCGCGCGCCCGATCCCCGCACCCCGGTGCCGGTCGTCGACGCGCATCGACTTGATCTCGCCGCGCTGCACCGGGGCATCCGGGGCGTCCATCGCCTTGAGCGCGCCGATGCCGGCGAGCTCGCCGTCGACCCACGCCGACCAGAACGTGATCGACGGATGCCGCAGCCCCTCCAGATCGAGCGCGTGCACGCTCTCAGGCGGCGACGAGTCGTGCATGCCGCGCAGGTGCTTCGCGATGAGGGCCTGTGTGAGCGGCCCGGACAGATCGTCGACCCGGATCTCGATGACCATGGGCTCAGCCCTCCACCGCGAACGGGACCGGATCGCGCGGCGACCGGGCGCCCCACGCGAGCAGGATGAGCCCCGCGGCGAGCACCGCGAGCCCGGCGATCGCGAGGTCGCTGAGCCGCTCGCCGAGGACGAGGATGCCGAGCAGGCTCGCGGTGAGCGGCTCCGCGAGGGTGAGCGTCGCCGCGGTGCCCGCACTGAGCCGCTCGAGCCCCCACGTGAACAGCGTGTACGCGACCGCGATCGTCGCGATGCCGAGCCACAGCGCCATCGCGAGCCCGCGGCCCTCCGCGAGCCACGACAGATCGACGAAGGGCAGCGCGAGCGCGGCGACGAGCGCCGACCACGCGCCCATGGCGCCGGCGACGGTGAACGGGTCCCACCCGGAGTCCATGAGGCGGCGCTGCGCGTTGGCGAAGACCGCGAACGACGCTCCGGCGCCGACCGACCCCAGGATGCCGAGCGGATCGGCGCCCGCTGTCGCGCCCGCGTCGCCGCCGACGCCGAGCAGCACGACCCCGGCGGTGGCGAGCGCGGTCGCGAGCGCCCACGTTCCGGATGGGGTGCGGCGCGTGAGCGCCCATTCGAGCGTGCCCGCGAGCACGGGCGCCGAGCCGAGCGCGATGACGGTGCCGACCGCGACGCCGTTGCGCTCCGTGCCCAGGAAGAACAGCGGCTGGTAGGCGGCCAGGCACACGCCGGTCGTCGCCATGAGGGCGATGTCGCGGGGCGTCGCGCGGCGCGGCGGCGCACCCGTGCGGCGGCGGTGGCGGCGGGCCAGGAGCCAGCCGATGAGGGCGAGCGCGGTGCCGCCGATGACGAGGCGCATGACGCCGACGGACAGTGGTGTCGTGTCGTCCGGTCCGAGGGCCTGGGACGTGCCCGTCGTGCCGAACAGCACGGCGGCCGCGACGACGGCGAGGATCGGGAGCATCCCCCATTTGTACCGCGACCCCGCCGGTAGGCTGGTGCGGTGACGGTTCAGCTCTACGACACGAAGGCTCAGGCGCTGCGCGACTTCGCGCCGCTCGACCCGTCGAACGTCACGATGTACGTGTGCGGCCCGACCGTGCAGTCCGGCCCCCACATCGGGCACCTCCGCGGCGCGCTGAGCTTCGACATCCTCCGCCGCTGGCTCGAGCACCGGTTCGGCCGCGTGACGTTCGTGCGCAACGTGACCGACATCGACGACAAGGTGCTCGCCAACGCGACGCCCGAAGAGCCGTGGTGGGCGCTGGCCTATCGCATGGAGCTCGAGTTCACGCGCGCGTACACGGCGATCGGCATCGCGGCGCCGACGTACGAGCCGCGTGCGACCGCGTCGATCCCGCAGATGCAGGAGCTCATCGCACGGCTGATCGAGGCGGGGCACGCCTACGCCGCGACGTCGGCGGAGGCCGCGGGCGACGTGTACTTCGACGTGCGGTCGTGGGCCGACTACGGCTCGCTCACGCGCCAGTCGCTCGACGCGATGGAGCCGGCCGAGGACGCCGACCCGCGCGGCAAGCGCGACCCGCGCGACTTCGCGCTGTGGAAGGGCGCCAAGCCCGAAGAGCCGGAGAGCGCATCGTGGGATTCGCCGTGGGGACGCGGGCGCCCCGGCTGGCACATCGAGTGCTCCGCGATGGCGCGCCGCTACCTCGGCGCCCAGTTCGACATCCACGGCGGTGGGCTCGACCTGCGCTTCCCGCACCACGAGAACGAGCTCGCCCAGTCGACCGCGGCCGGCGACGGCTTCGCCCGGTACTGGGTGCACAACGGACTCGTGACCGTCGGCGCGCAGAAGATGTCGAAGTCGCTGTTCAACTTCATCCTCGCCGAGGATCTGCTGCGCGAGCGCGACCCGCTCGTCGTGCGCTACGCGCTCGCGGCGGCGCATTACCGCTCGAGCCTCGACGTCACCGCCTCGACGTTCGACGAGGCCGAGGCGGCGGTCGGCCGCATCCGCACGTTCCTCGAGCGCGTGCAGCGCACGCCCAGCACCCTGGAGTGGACCGCGCAGCGGCCCGAGGACGCGTCCGACGAGCCGGTCGATCTGCTTCCGCCCGCGTTCGCGGCCGCGATGGACGACGACCTCGGGGTGCCGCAGGCGCTCGCCGTCATCCATGAGACGGTGCGCGCGGGGAACGCTGCCCTCGACGCGGGAGACGCGGGCGGCGCGCACATCGCGGCGGCGCAGGTGCACGAGATGACGCGGATCCTCGGGATCGACCCGACGGATGCGCGGTGGCAGGCGGGTGGATCGGCCGAGGCATCCGCCCTCGACGCCCTCGTGCAGACGATGATCGCGCAGCGCGCGCAGGCGCGAGCCGCGAAGGATTGGGAGACGGCCGATCGCATCCGCGACGCGATCGCGGCCGCGGGCATCGCGCTCGAGGACGGGCCCGACGGCACGCACTGGGCGCTCATCGACCCGCCCGCGCCGGCCGCACCGCACACGGATGCCGAGGGTGCGCCCCTCGTGAAGGAGAGCTGATGGCCAAGCCAGGACGCCCGGGAGCGGGCAAGCCGAAGAAGAAGGGCCCCACCAAGGGCACCGGCGGCCACAGCCGCAAGGCGCTCGAGGGCAAGGGCCCGACGCCGAAGGCGGAGGACCGCGCATGGCACGTCGCGGGCAAGCGCAAGGCGGCCCGTGAGCGATACGCCGCGGCGGGCGGCAAGGGTCGCCCCGGCGCGAAGCCCCAGGGCGCGAACCCGAATCGCGCGCCGAAGTCGAAGGGCGGCGACGACACCGAGACGGTCACCGGGCGCAACTCGGTGCTCGAGGCGCTTCGGGCGAAGATCCCCGCGACGGCGCTCTACATCGCGCAGCGTGTCGAGATGGACGACCGCGTGAAGGAGATGCTCGCGATCGCGTCGCACCGCGACATCCCGGTGCTCGAGGTCACGCGCCCCGAGCTCGACCGCATGGCGGGCTTCGACGGCGTGCACCAGGGCGTCGCGCTCAAGGTGCCGCCGTACGAGTACGCCCACCCGCAGGACGTGCTCGAAGAGGTGCTCGCCGACGACGAGGTGCCGCTGCTGGTCGCGCTCGACGGAGTGACCGACCCGCGCAACCTCGGTGCGATCATCCGCTCGACCGCCGCGTTCGGCGGTCAGGGCGTCATCGTGCCGCAGCGCCGCTCGGCGAGCGTCAACTCCGCTGCGTGGAAGACGAGCGCGGGCGCAGCGGCGCGCATCCCCGTCGCGATCGCCGCGAACCTCACCACGACGCTCAAGGAGTTCAAGAAGCAGGGCGTCTTCGTGCTCGGCCTCGACGGCGGGGGAGACGTGTCGCTTCCGTCGCTCGAGCTCGCCGACCGCCCCGTGGTGATCGTGGTCGGCTCCGAGGGGAAGGGCCTCTCGCGCCTGGTGACCGAGACGTGCGACCAGATCGTGTCGATCCCGATCTCGTCGGCGACCGAGTCGTTGAACGCCGGGATCGCGGCGTCCGTGGCTTTGTACCAGATCGCCACGATGCGCGCCGGTCGCGACGCATGACGTTAGGTTTCCATTCGGGGGAATGAAGCGCGCGCAGCGCGCCTTGTCTCAGGCAGACTGACACACCTGACCCGAAAGGAACAGCATGGCCCGCATCGCCGTCATCGGAGGGACCGGCTACGCCGGCAGTCACATCGTCACCGAGGGGGTGCAGCGCGGACACGATGTCGTGTCGGTCGCGCGCAAGCCCGCGGCCGAGCGCGTGCACGGAGCGACGTACGTCGAGGCGACGCTGCTCGACGTGCCGAGCCTCGTGGCCGAGCTTCAGGGCGCCGACGCCATCGTGGTCGCCGTCTCGCCGCGCGGCGACATGGCCGAGTCCTACGTCCCGGCGATGCTCGAGCTCGCCGACGCCCTCGCGGGCACCGAGACGCGTCTCGGCGTCATCGGCGGCGCGGGGGGATCGCTCGTCGCACCGGGCGGCCCCCGCCTCATCGACACGGACTTCCCCGAGGAGTTCAAGGCGGAGGCGCAGGCGGCGATCGACGTCCTCGAGGCGCTTCAGCACAGCCCCGAGTCGCTCGACTGGTTCTTCGTGCACCCCGCGCAGATGTTCGGCGCGTTCAACCCGGGGGAGCGCAAGGGGACCTACCGCGTCGGAGGAGACGTCCTCGTCCGAGACGAGAACGGCGTCTCCGACATCTCGGGCGCCGATCTCGCGCTGGCGATCATCGACGAGATCGAGAACCCGAGGCACCGCAGGCAGCGCTTCACGGTCGGCTATTGAACGGTCCGCCGATCCGCCGCGCGGCACCCTTGTGCGCGACGAGCACGGACGCCTCACGGGTGAGGTGCGCGGTGTCGGCGCGTTCGCGGTGCCGACCGCGCTCGCGCTGCGCGTCACACGCGAGGACGCGGAGGCGGGTGTGCGCGCGATGAACGCCGAGTTCGCGCGGCACGGGCTGACCGGCGTCGTCGACGGCGGCGGCCTGCTCGTGACCCCGCGCGACTACGACGCGCTCTACACGGTGTGGCGCGAAGGCTCGCTCGACGTGCGCACGCCGCTGTTCCTGTCGGCGTGGACGCGCGGAGGAGAGCTCGACGACTTCCGTGCGCTCACCGAGCTCATCCAGCCCGGATCGGGCGACGACATGCTCCGCATCGCCGGTGCGGGCGAGATCGCCCATCTCGGCTGTCATGACCTCGAAGGTCTCGACCCGTTCGAGCTGCGCGACGACGCGTACCGGGAGCTCATCGAGATCGTGCGCGTGTGCGTCGAGCGCGGCTGGCGCATAATCGTGCACGCCGTGCTCGACCACTCCCTCACCCGCGTCCTCGACGCGTGGGAGGAGGTCGACCGCGATACCGGCGGGATCACCGGCGCCGGCTTCGCGATCATCCACGTCGACGAGGCGTCGCAGTCGAACCTCGAGCGCATCGCGCGGCTCGGCGCAGGTGTTCTGCGTTCGGTCGCAGTTCGCCCACGGCCTCGGGCTCGGCCTGCACGAACGGCCCATCATCTCGCGGCTCAACTCCATGAAGGACCCCGTGGAGCTGTGGGCGGGGATGGTGTTCGCGATGGAGACGTACTGCCCGGCATCCGACGGGTTCTCAGCCGCCCGCATCGAGGAGGAGGTCGTCGTCACCGACTACGGCATCGAGGTGCTCACGGGCTTTCCGGCCCAGGACCTGTTCGTCGCGAATCCGTACTGAGCGGGTCGCAGTTCACGAGGGGTGCGCGAAGATCTCCGGATGCCGCGCCAGCTCGAGCCGCGTGCGGCGGATGTGGTGCGCGATGATGCTCTCGGCCTCTTCGGCGTCGCGCCGGCGAAGCGCGGCGACGAGCAGCCTGTGGTCGTGATTCGCGGATGCGTCGCCCGTCGACCGGGCGACGCGCACGAACGCGCGCCGGTAGTGGTGCGTGCGGTTCCACAGGCGCACGACGGTCTCGTGGAGCATGATCGTCGGCGCGGCGGCGTAGGTCGCGAGGTGGAAGCGGCGGTCGAGCGCGAGGAACTCCTCGGCGTCGGCGGCGGCTTCCATGCGGCCCGCGAGCTCGTCGAGCTCGTCGATCGCACCGGGCGTGAGCAGCGGCACATTGAGCCGGAGCAGGAGAGGCTCGATGCGTTCACGCACCTGGTACAGCTCCTCGCATTCGGCGAGGTTGAGCTGCGACACCCACGCACCGGCGTTGGCCACGCGTGTGATGAGCCCCTCCGATTCGAGGATGCGCAGCGCTTCGCGCACGGGCACGCGGCTCGCCTTGTAGCGGTCGGCGAGGTCCTCCTGGCGGATGCGGGCACCCGGCGCGTACGCGCCGTCGAGGATCGCCTCGCGCATGAGTCCCGCGATGCGGGCTCCCGCCCGGCCGTGGCCGTTCGTGTCGACGTCCATCGCGCTCACTTCTCGGGGTGTGCCGGATGCCACAGCAGCACGTCCGCGTCCTTCTCATACGCCTTCCCGTCGGGGAAGCTCACGAGCTCGAACTGCATGCCCCACGGCGCCCGGAAGTACAGCCAGCGCTGACCCGCCGACGCGCCGGCGCTCGCGACCGGCTCGCCCATGATCTCGACGTCGTGCGCGCGCAGGTGCTCGATCGCCGCGTCCATGTCGTCGACGTACAGCGCGAGGTGGTGGCCGCCGATGTCGCTGTTGCGCGGCTGCGGCGCCTGCCCGTCGGCCGCGTCGTACTGGAAGACCTCGAGGTTCGAGCCGTTGCCGAGCCGGTAGAAGCGGATCTCGCGGATGACGGTGCGCGGGTGGACCCCGAGCTGCACGGTCATCCAGTCGTCGTCGGACCGCTTGGCGCCGAGTGTGTACACGTGCACCGCGCCGAGCACGTCGACGAGGAAGCGCTCCGCCTCGTCGAGATCGGGCACCGTGAAGCCGATGTGATCCGTTCCGCGCAGACCGGGGATCCCTGGCATGTTCGCGACCTCCTCGTCCGGTTGGATCCATCTTGCCGCAAGTGCTCGCTTCGCGCCAGGGATTACGGCAACCGATGCCTTGTATTGGATCCAACCCTGTCCTACAGTGGTGTACACACATACAGCGTGCCGCGACACAGGGAAGTGGGCTGACATGGCGGAGCGACGGCGCTTGCAGACGGGGGTCGATTGGATCCAGCTCGAGACCACGCCGGAGGACTGGAAGGCGGCCGATCCGGCCCTGCTGGCCACGATGCTCGGTGAGCTGCACCTCATCCGGGCGTTCGAGGAGACGGTGCTCGACCTCGCTGCCGAAGGCCTCGTGCACGGCCCCGCGCATTCGAGCATCGGGCAGGAGGGCGGCGCTGTCGGCTCGATCGTGGGGCTCAGATCGACGGATGCCGTCAACGGCTCGCACCGCGGACATCATCAATTCCTCGCGAAGGTCATCACCCACGTCTCCGGCGGTGCTCTCGATCTCGCGGCGCTCGTCACCCCCGACGTGCAGGCCGTCCTGCAGCGCACGCTCGCCGAGATCCTGGGTCTCGCGCAGGGCTTCTCGGGAGGACGCGGCGGCTCGATGCACCTGCAGTGGCTCGAGGCCGGCGCGCTCGGCACGAATGCGATCGTCGGCGGCGGTGCGCCCGCAGCGACCGGTCACGCGTGGGCGCAGAAGCACTCCGGCACGACCGACATCAGCATCAACTACTTCGGCGACGGCGCGAGCCAGATCGGCTCGGTGCTGGAGTCGTTCAACCTCGCGGCCGCGTGGAAGCTGCCGGTGCTCTACTTCATCGAGAACAACCTCTACGCCGTCTCGACGCACGCCGACGAGGTCACCGCCGACTCCCGCTTCTCGGTGCGCGGGCAGGGCTTCGGCATCCCGTCGTGGCGCGTCGACGGCATGGATCCGCTCGCTGTGCATCTTGCGATGCAGGAGGCCGAGAAGCGGATGCGGTCCGGCGAAGGTCCCGCGATCATCGAGGCCGAGGTGTACCGGTTCTTCCACCAGAACGGGCCGTTCCCCGGCAGCGCGTTCGGCTACCGCACGAAGGACGAGGAGGGGCAGTGGCGAGCGCGCGACCCCCTCGACCGCGTCGCGCGCGAGATGATCGCGCTCGGGCTCATCGACGAAGCCGGTGTCGAGTCGGTGCGCGCACAGGCGCAGGCGGCGATGACCGCCGCGGTCGGCGAGCTCATCGAGGACGACCCCGAAACGGAGGGCAAGCGGCGCATCAAGCCGGACCTGTGGCCCGATCCGGGATTCGTCGACGTCGGCATCCGCGGCGACGCTTCCGAGCTCGAATCGCTCACGGCGGCCGAGCCGCTCACGTATGACGGCGCGTGGCGCGACACGAAGTTCGTCGAGGCCGTCGCCGAGGTCATGGACCGCCGCATGGAGGCGGACGAGCGCATCGTCGTGCTCGGCGAAGACGTCCACCGACTCAACGGGGGCACGAACGGCGCGACGAAGGGCCTCGCGAAGAAGTACGGCCCGGATCGCATCATCGGCACGCCGATCAGCGAGAACGGGTTCTTCGGTCTGGCCGGTGGGCTCGCGGCCGACGGCCGATTCCGCCCCGTCGTCGAATTCATGTACCCGGACTTCATGTGGGTCGCCGCCGACCAGGTCTTCAATCAGGTCGCGAAGGCGCGGCACATGTTCGGGAACAACCACTCGATGCCGCTCGTGCTGCGAACGAAGGTCGCGATGGGGTCGGGCTACGGCTCGCAGCACCTCATGGACCCCGCCGGCATCTTCGCGACCTCGGCCGGGTGGCGCATCGTGGCGGCCTCCACCGCGGCGGACTACGTGGGACTCATGAACGCCGCGCTCGCGCTCGAAGACCCTGTGCTGGTGATCGAGCACGTCGACCTGTACGGCCGCGCCGACCGCGTGCCCGGCGGCGATCTCGACTACATCATTCCGCCGGGCACGGCCGCTGTGCGGCGCGAGGGCTCGGAGGTGACCGTGCTCACGTACCTGTCGATGGTCCACCACGCCGCGGAGGCGATCGAGCAGACCGGCATCGACGCGGAGCTCATCGACCTCCGCTGGCTCGATCGGGCATCGCTCGACTGGGACACGATCGGCGAGAGCATCAAGAAGACCAACAACGTGCTCATCGTCGAGCAGGGCGCGCGCGGTCCGGGCTACGGCGGCTGGCTCGCCGACGAGCTGCAGCGGCGGTACTTCGACTGGCTCGACCAGCCGATCGAGCGCGTGACGGGGGGCGAGGCGAGCCCCAGCATCTCGAAGGTGCTCGAGCGGGCCGCGATCGCCAAGACCGAAGAGGTCGTCGCCGGCCTCGAACGCGTGCGCGCGGCGTGGGGAGGCCGATGATGGCCACGGTGATCCGGATGCCGCAACTCGCCGCCGGCGGATCCGAGGCGGCCATCCAGACGTGGCTCGTCTCGACCGGCGACTCCGTGTCGGTCGGGCAGCCCCTCGCCGAGATCGAGACCGAGAAGGCCGTCGTCGAGTACGAGTCCGAGGTCGAGGGCGTCTTCGCGGGCGCCGTCGTCGCAGCCGGCGATGCTGCGGCCGTCGGCGCGCCCATCGCCGTCGTCGCGGCAGCGGGCGAGGAGCTCGATGCCGCGCTCGCGCAGGCGGGTGTCGCCCCCGCGGGCGGCGACGCCGTGCTCGCCGAGCCGGAGGAGGCCGAGCCGGAGCCGTCAGAAGACGCACCCGCTGCTGCAGAGCCCGAGGCGCCGCGCGCGGCTTCCGGTGAGTCGAAGCGACTCTTCGCGAGTCCGCTCGTCCGTCGCCTCGCGAGGGAGCACGGGGTCGACCTCACCGCGTTGAAAGGCTCCGGACCGAACGGGCGCATCGTGCGCCGCGACCTCGAGGCGCACCTCGCCGACGTCGAGGCTCAACCCGTGCAGGCGGCGGGGCCCGCCGAGCCCGCGGCATCCGCCCCCGCAGGTGTGCCGGCGGAGGAATACACCGACGTCCCGCACACGGGCATGCGGCGGGCGATCGCGCGGCGCCTCACCGAGAGCGTCACGACGATCCCCCAGTTCGAGGTCGTCGCGGACTGCCGGGTCGACGAGCTGCTCGACCTGCGCCGGCGCATCAACGAGCAGGCCGATGTGAGCGTGTCGGTCAACGACCTCATCCTCAAGGCGGTCGCGGGCGCGATGCGGGACGTGCCCGACGCGAACGCGATCTGGACGGATGCGGCGATCCGTCGGTTCTCGAGCGTCGACATCGGCATCGCGGTCGCCGTTTCCGGTGGACTGCTCACTCCGGTCGTGCGCGGTGTCGAGCGGCTCTCGCTCGGCGACCTCAGCCGCGCGACGCGCGACCTCGCCGAGCGCGCACGCGAGGGGAGGCTCAAGCAGCAGGAGCTCGAGGGCGGGTCATTCGCCGTGTCGAATCTCGGCATGTACGGCACGCGCGAGTTCACGGCGATCATCAACCCGCCGCACTCGGGCATCCTCGCGGTGGGTGCTGCACAACGGCGGCCCGTCGTCGTGGACGACGGCACGCTGGTGGCGGCATCCGTCATGACCGTCACGCTCTCCGCCGACCACCGTGTGCTGGACGGAGCACTCGCGGCGGAGTGGCTCGCGGCGTTCGTGCGGCGCATCGAGAACCCGTTGACCATTCTGCTCTGAGCGCGCGCCCGACGCCGGGCGCACGAAAGGCCGGGGGACCCGCTTCGTCTCACCCGGCCTCTCGGCGGTCTGTGCGGGCGGCGCTACTGCTGCCACCAGCTCTCGTCGAACACGTGGTCGCGATCGTGCGACCAGTCGCGGCGTCCGCGCACCGCACCGGTGTCATGGACGATCGCACCGTCGACCACCGTCATGACGGGCAGGATGCGGCGCATCTCGGCGTCGGAGACGGTGAAGTAGTCCTTGTCGAGCACGAGGAGATCGGCGCGCTTGCCGGTCTCGATCGAACCGAGGTCGTCCTCGCGGTTGAGGTACCACGCGTTGCCGCGCGTGTAGGCGTACAGCGCCTCGTGCCGCGTGAGCTGCTGACCGGGGTTGATCTGCTGACCCAGCACGTTGAGGCCCGTCGTCGCGTAGTGGAGTGCGAACCACGGGTTGTGCGGCGCGATGTGCACGCCGTCCTCGTGGAGACCCATGTGGATTCCGCTGTCGTGGATCTGCCGGAACAGCGGCCCCACGGGAAGGCCGTCCGCGCGCGGCACACCGCCGAGCCACCGGAAGCCCGACGTCGAGACGCCGACATCGAGCGCCTTGAGCCGTGCGAGCTGGTCGGGTGTCGCGAAATCGCCGTGCTGCAGACCCCAGCGGAGGTCCTTGATGCCGAACTCCTGGTCCATCTGCTCGTACGTCGCGACGACCTGCTCGATGCTGTCGGTGTTCGTGGGGCTGCCACCTTGCGCGTTCTCGTTGCGCCACCGCGCCTGCGCGACGAGCCGCTGCGACTCGAGCCACACGGCGTAGCCGTTGGCGTTCGTGGGCGCCGCGAACGGGGCCGCCCATTCGCCGATGCCGCCCGTGCGCAGCATGTCGTCGCCGAAGAACGGGAACTGGTTCTTGAGGCGCTCGCGCAGTTCGGGCAGCTGCTGGTCGAGGCCGCCCAGCGCGGCGATGAATCCCTGGTTGTGCTGGAAGTTCATCTGCAGGCGCACGAATGCGCGGTCATCGGACTCGCACTGCAGCGGCTGCGCGAGGAGATGACGGATGCCGAGCGCGAGCGCAACGCGCTCGCGACGCTCGACTACTACGCGACCCTCGGCATCACGACGCATCTCGACTCGGGTGCGTTCCACGTCGACACCCCTGGAACCGCGATCTGGAACGAGAACGCCTACACGCTCCACCGCGGCTTCCTCCGGCTCGACGCGAAGAAGGCGCTGCCGGTCCGCATGCGCTTCGACTATCTCGAAGAGGACTCGACTCTCGACCTGCCCCGACTGACCGAGCGACTCAAGAACGCCTTCCCGTTCTTCGGCAACGACATGCTGCGTTCAGGCGGCATCGGCGAGTTCACGGTCCGCGGCTTCGGTGCCGGCTCGGTACCCATCGGCGGTCCGGTGTGGTTGGCCGGCGCCAAGGCCGTCGCGCAGGCGGGCTGGCGCAACGAGAACCACTCGCTGTCCGCGACCGACATCGAGCAGATCGTCTCCGGCTGGGAGGCCGTGCACGCCGAAGTCCCGATCGACGGATTGCGGTGGGTCGTGTCGCACGTGCCGAACATCACAGCCGGCCACGTCGAGCGATTGAAGGCGATGGGCGTGGGCGTCAAGGTCGGGTGGGGTCCGACACGCACCGGGACGAACCTCGGTCCGCGACACCGGATGCTCCTCGACAGCGGCATCCCCGTCGGCTACCACTCCGACGGCGGCGACATCACCGCGATCAACCCGTGGTTCAGCTTCTACACGATGATCACGGGCCGCAACCTCGCCGGCAGCTTCACCTGGACGCCGGGCGAGCAGGTGAAGCGCGACGAGATGATCCGGCTCGCGACGAAGGACAACACGTGGTTCATCCGTGAGGACGACCTGGGCGGCATCAAGGTCGGCAACCACGGTGATCTGCTCGTCCTCGACCGGGATTTCTACACGATTCCCGACGAGGAGATCCCACGCGTTCGATCCGATCTCACGGTCGTGGGCGGCGACATCGTCTACGACAGCGGGAAGCTGCCGGGCGACCGCAGCTGGGCGCACGGCACGAACCACCGGTACAGCCGGCTCACGTAGCTCACACGAGGTCGCGCCAGTCGACCGTCGCGTCGTCGTCCTCGTCTTCGACCTCGTCGCCTTCCGGCGAGCGGCTCGACCCGCTCGCGGTCGGGATCGGCAGCGTCATGGTGCCGGTGAGCGGCCCCACGAGCATCGCCTCGTCGCGGCGATGGCGCAGCACGTCGTCGATGTAGCTCGTGAGGACCTCGGCGAGCGGCACCGACCTGGACTGCGCCTGCGACATGTACCAGCGGTGCTCGAGCACCTGGTGGAACACCTCGGCCGGTTCGAGCTTCGAGCGCAGGTCCCACGGGATCGCCCGCACGACCGGCTCGAACACACGCGTGAGCCACTCGTGCGCGACCATCTCCTCGTCATCGTCGCCCTTGCGGCGCGCGCGGTACTCGTCGAGGTCGTTGAGCAGGCGGCGTGCCTGGTTCTCCTCGACGTCGAGGCCGGTCAGGCGCAGGAGGCGCCGCTGGTGGTGGCCCGCATCGACGACCTTCGGCTGGATGGAGACGCGCGTGCCGTCGGCGGCTGCCTCGATCGACATCTCGCCGATGTCGAAGCCGAGGTCGTTGAGGCGCTGCACGCGCTCGGTGATGCGCCAGGACTCGCTCGTCGAGAACGTCTCCTTGTCGGTGAGCGCGCCCCACAGCGAGCGGTACGACGACACGATGCCGTCGGCGATCGCGAGCGCGTCGACGCCGCCCTCGAGGCGGCCACCGGCTTCGAGGTCCATGATCTCGCCGGCGATGTTCGTGCGGGCGACGTCGAGGTCGTGCTCGCGCTGCCCCCGTGTGAGGCCGGTCTCGTGCAGCTCGCCGGTCTCGGCGTCGACGAGGTAGGCCGCGAACGCGCCGGCATCGCGGCGGAAGAGCGTGTTCGACAGCGAGACGTCGCCCCAGAAGAAGCCGACGTTGTGCAGGCGCACGAGAAGCACCGCGAGGGCGTCGACGAGTCGCGTCGCGGTGTGCGGGCGCAGCACCTGCGTGAACAGCGCGCGGTAGGGGAGGGAGAACTTGAGGTGCGCGGTCACGAGCGCGGCGGGCAGCGGACGGCCCGAGGCATCCGTTCGTCCTGCGATCACCGCCACCCGCTCGACGCACGGCGCGTCGAGACGGGCGAGGTTGCCGAGCATGTCGTACTCGCGCCGCGCCATCTCCTCCGTCGTCTCCTTGATCGCGACCACGCGGCCCGACAGGCTCGAGAACCGCACGAGGTGCCGCGAGATGCCCTTCGGAAGGAAGACGATCGCGTTCGACGGCCACTCGCCGAGCGGCGTCGACCACGGCAGCGTCAGAAGGCCCGGATCGACGCTGGTCGCCGTGATGCTGAGCGCATCAGCCATTCCTGCACCCCCGATGGAAACGTGACGGCGCGGGGGAATGATCCGCCCGCGCCGTCGCCGCTTCGATGCTTACGCCGAGGCGATCGCCTTGTCGGTGAGGCGCTCGCCGGTCTCGACGTCGAACACGTGCACGTGGCCGGGAACCGGAGCGAGGACGACCTGGTCGCCCGCGTCGGGGTGACGGCGGCCGTCGACGCGCGCGACGAGGTCGGTGCGCTTGCCGTTGATCTCGGTGTGGCCGTAGAGGTAGCCGTCGGCGCCGAGCTCCTCGACGAGGTCGACGTCGACCGTGAGGCCCTGGCCGTCGGACGGGTTCACCACGATGTCTTCGGGGCGGACGCCGATCGTGACCTCCGAGCCGTGGGCCTTGCCGATCGTGTCGGCCTCGACGCCGACGACGGCGTTGCCGAAGCGGACGCCGCCCTCGGCCAGGTCGGCCGGGAACAGGTTCATCGCGGGCGAGCCGATGAAGCCGGCGACGAACACGTTGTTCGGCTTCTCGTACAGGTCGCGCGGCGTGCCGACCTGCTGGAGGATGCCGTCCTTGAGCACCGCGATGCGGTCGCCCATCGTGAGCGCCTCGGTCTGGTCGTGCGTGACGTAGACGGTCGTGACACCGAGGCGACGCTGAAGCGACGCGATCTGGGTGCGGGTCTGGACGCGCAGCTTCGCGTCGAGGTTCGACAGCGGCTCGTCCATGAGGAACACCTGCGGCTGACGGACGATCGCGCGGCCCATGGCGACGCGCTGGCGCTGACCACCCGACAGAGCCTTCGGCTTGCGGGTCAGGTACTGCTCGAGGTCGAGCAGCTTCGCTGCCTCGAGCACGCGCGCCGCGCGCTCCTCCTTGCCGACGCCGGCGATCTTGAGCGCGAAGCCCATGTTCTCGGCGACGGTCATGTGCGGGTACAGCGCGTAGTTCTGGAACACCATCGCGATGTCGCGGTCCTTCGGCGGGACGTCGGTGACGTCGCGGTCGCCGATCAGGATGCGGCCGGAGTTGACCTCTTCGAGGCCGGCCAGCATGCGCAGCGACGTGGACTTGCCGCAGCCGGAGGGGCCGACCAGGACGAGGAACTCGCCGTCGCCGACCTCGAGGTTGAGCTTGTCCACGGCGGGGCGCGTGCCCCCGGGATACAGGCGGGTTGCGTTGTCGAACGTGACGGATGCCATGTTCTCTTCTCCTTCACCGGCAGGTACGTGCCGGACGATCCGTAGTGAATGGAATTGCGGGGGCTCCCGCGCGCCCTCCGTCGGACGCTCCCTCAGTATGGCACGGCTCGCGTCGAGACAGTCTCTGGGCATTTCCCAGGCTCCCTGGCTAGCATCTTCTTCGGCCGCGACACCCGCGCGGTCAGGCCTGTTCCAGGCTTCGAGCCGTCCCAAGAGGTTCCATGTCGAGCGACGAATCACCCAATGTGCCCGCCGAGCGCGACCGCCGGCACGCGGTCCGCGAGAAGGCGCAGCAGGTGCAGGCGCAGCAGCTGCGTGCGCGCGCCATCCGTCGCGTCTCGCTTGTGACGCTGCTCATCGCGTTCATCGCCGCCGCCGCCGTGCTCGTCACGTGGGTCGTCACGTCGTCTGCCGCGCAACCCCTGTCGCGCCCCGCCAACGTCAAGGACGACGGCTTCATCGTGTCGAGCGTCACCGGGGCCTTCGGAACCGAGCAGGCCCCCGAGACCCTCGAGGACGGCGCCGCGACCCTCGAGACCGCGACCCCCGTGCCGACGGCGACCCCGACGCCCGATCCCGAGGAGACGACTCGACCCCGCGTCGACATCCGCGTCTACGTCGACTACCTCTCGACCGGCGCGAAGGACTTCCAGGTCGCGAACGTCGAGCAGCTCTCCAAGTGGGTCAGCCAGGACGCCGCGACCCTCTCGTACTACCCGGTCGCGATGCTCACGGCGAAGTCCAACGGCACGAAGTACTCACTGCGCGCCGCGAGTGCGGCCGCGTGCGTCGCGACGCACTCGCCCGACACGTTCTTCGCGTTCAACAACGAGCTCCTCAGGAAGCAGCCCGACGTCGACTCCGACGGCTACACCGACGCCGAGCTCGCCGACCTGGCTGTCGGCTCGGGCGCGACGTCGCCCAAGGCCGTGCGCTCGTGCATCGAGAGCCAGAAGTACGCGACGTGGGTCAAGTCCGCCACCGAGCGTGCGCTCAAGGGCTTGCCCGACACGAACGGCGTCGCTCTGACCGCGGCCCCCATGGTGCTCGTCAACGGCACCCCGTACGTCGGCGCTCTCGACGACCCGAAGGAGTTCGCCCAGTTCGTGCTGACGATCTCGAGTGACATGTACTACAAGTCGACCCCCACGCCGACGCCGACGCCCACGCAGTGACGTGCGCGTCGGGACGGCGGATGGGCGACGGATGCCGCGGATAGACTGAGGCATCTGCCGACTTGGCGCAATTGGTAGCGCACCCGACTTGTAATCGGGCGGTTACGGGTTCGAGTCCCGTAGTCGGCTCCATTCAGTCCCGCACCCGCTCGTTCGGGCGGCCGCCGCGGAACGCCGCGATCGCGAGCGCCGTGGATGCGCCGAACAGCACGACCCCGAGCGGCACGTGCACCGCGATCGTCGCCGGGAAGGCCATGTGTCCGAGGGCGTCCTGAGCCCAGAACCCCAGGGTCAGGAGCGTCACGAGCACCCCGAACGAGGCGGGGATCGCGCGCTGACCGACGCGCACCCACGCGATCACCGTGGGGATGATCGCGATCCACGGGAGCGCCGAGCCGACCAGCATGTGCACGAACTGGACGGACGGGTTCAGCGAGAGGAAGAGCCCCGCCAGCGCCGCCTGCGTGAGCACACCGGCTGCGAGGACCGCGAGGAAGGCGCCCAGAACGGGTGAGCGCGAGTGGGTCGTTGTGGTCGTAGGCGTCGTCATGGTCATCATGACATCCACGTTCGCGGGAGCGGGGCCGCGGCGTCCAAGGTGGCTCCCCCCGAATTCTCCGGGGGATTCCCCGAGGGTCAGGGCGCCGGCGTGAATTCCACGAACACCGGGGTCGCGCCGCTCGCACGGTCGAAGACGAGCACCCCCGTCACGGTTGCGCCGCCGTCGTCGGACGTGACGGACGCGGTGAACGTGTCGCCCTCGCCCTCGCGGTTGAACTCGGCGAGCTGCTCGTCGAGTTCGTCGATCTCAGCCCGGTCCCACCCGAACTTCTCGGCGTGGCGGCGCAGCGTGTTCAGTCCGTCGGACCACGTCGACACGACGTCGAACCGCAGCGTCACGGACGCGAGGCGGTCGTCCTCGGACCGCGCCGTGAGCGTCGCGATGTCGTCGACGACGTACACGTCGTCACGCCCTGCGATCACCGCGCGCAGGGGCCGGCGGAACTCCGCCGTCTTCTCGCCGTTCTCGGGCAGTCCGAGCTCGGCGGCGGAGAGGCCGCCCTCGCCGATGCGGACGCGCACGATGCCCTCGACGTTCGCGTAGTCGAACCCTGCGTCGGTGAGCATCGTCGAGCCGTCGGACGCCTTCTGGTCGACGGATGCCGCGGGCGCGTCCTCCGCCCACCACGAGTTCTGCACCGCGACCGTGGCGAACACGACGCCGGCGATCACGACGAGCAGGATCGTCGCCGGGAGCCACGTGAGCAGCGACTGCGTGCGGGAGGTGCGGACCACCGGTCAAGGGTAGCCCCGGCCTCCGACAGTCTCGTGCGGTCGGCGCACGCTCCGCCGACCGGCAAGATGGAACGATGACCTCGCCGCGCCTTCCCGCCTGGGTCGCGCTCGGCGGAGCGGTCCTCGTGGGCGTCCTCACGGCGGTGCAGGCGCGCATCAACGGGCAGCTCGGCACGCGCCTCGACAACGGACTGGTCGCGGCGGTGATCTCGTTCGGCTCGGGCCTCGTCCTGCTCATCGTGCTGTCGGTCGCGCTGCCGTCGGGCCGCTGCGGCGCCGCGAAGCTCGTCTCGGGGGTGCGAGAGCGCGCGATCCCGTGGTGGATGCTCGCGGGCGGGGCCGCGGGCGCCCTCACGGTCGCGACGCAGGGTCTCGCGGTGGGCATCATCGGGGTGTCGCTGTTCACGGTCGGCGTCGTCGCGGGCCAGACGGTGTGCGGGCTCGTGCTGGACCGCGTCGGCTACGGCCCGGCGGGTGTCGTCGCCGTCACCGTGCCGCGTGTGGTCGGCGGCGCACTCGCGCTCGTCGCGGTCGGGCTGTCGCTCGTCGGGGATGGGATCGGCGGCGTGCCGCTGTGGATGGTCATGCTGCCGTTCGCCGCGGGCGTGGGCATCGCGTGGCAGCAGGCCACCAACGGCCGCCTGCGTCAGCGGATCGGCACGCCGCTCACCGCGACGCTCGTGAACTTCATCGGCGGGACGGCCATCCTCACGGTCGCCGCCCTCGTCGACGTCGGGATCGTCGGCTGGCCCGCGACCGCCCCCGCCGAGGCGTGGCTCTACACGGGCGGGCCGATCGGCGTGCTCTACATCTTCCTGTCGGCGGCGCTCGTACCGTACACGGGCGTGCTGCTGTTCGGCCTCGCGGCGGTCGTCGGGCAGCTCGTCACGTCGGTCGCCCTCGATGCCGTGTGGCCCGCGCTGGGCAGTCCGGGCCTCGCACAGGAGGTGGCGATGGTCGCCGTCGCGCTGCTGTCGGTCGTCGTCGCGGCGGCGCCGTGGCGGCGCTGGAGGGCGTGAGTCAGTCGGACGCCTCTGTCGACGTGTCGGATGCCGCGGCATCCGTCTTGCGCGCATCGCGCTTCTCCGCCTTCTTGCCGCCCGCCTTCTTGCCGGTGGGCATGCGCGAGAGGTGCTTGCGCACGTCGACGGCCTTGCGGCGCCCGAGCCGCGCGCGCGGCGGCTTGCCGCCGACGTAGAGCCAGCCGAGAAGCTGCTCGTTCTTCTTGAGGCCGTGCGCCTTCGCGACGGCCTTCGAGCGCGTGTAGTGGCCGGTGCGCCAGATGACGCCGTAGCCCGCTTCGTCGAGCAGCAGGCTCAGCATGTGGGCGACGCCGGATGCGACGGCCTCCTGCTCCCATCGCGGCACCTTGTCGCTCTTCTTGTAGCTGGCGACGATCGCGATGAGCAGCGGCGCGCGCAGCGGCTTCGACGACGAGCCCTTCTCGCCGTTCGCCTTGTTGATCGCGCGCCCGAGGCGCTCGCGGTCGGCGCCGCGCAGCTCGATGAGCCGCCACGGTCGCAGCGACGAGTGATCGGCAACGCGGCCCGCCGCCGACACGAGCGTGAGCAGCTCGGCGCGGGTGGGCGCGGCATCCGTCACCTTCGACCAGGATCGGCGCGCGCGCACCGCCTCGAGCGCGGATCCGGATCCGGTCATGTCTCCGGGACGAACTCGAGCGCGATCGAGTTCATGCAGTACCGGTCGCCCGTGGGCGTGCCGAACCCGTCGGGGAAGACGTGCCCCAGGTGCGAGCCGCAGTTCGCGCAGCGCACCTCTGTGCGCACCATGCCGTGACTGCGGTCCTCGAGGAGCTCGACCGCCTCGGGGCGCACCGACTCGTAGAAGCTCGGCCACCCGCAGTGCGAGTCGAACTTCGTGCCGCTCTTGAAGAGCTCCGCGCCGCACGCGGCGCACGTGTAGAGGCCGGCTCGGCTCTCGTCGAGCAGCTCGCCGGTCCACGGGCGCTCGGTCGCCGCCTGCCGCAGCACGGCGTACTGCTCCGGCGTCAGCTCTTCGCGCCACTGCTCGTCGGACTTCTCCACCGCGTAACCCATTGACTCCTCCTCGATCCCCTCCATTCAACCCGACCTGCGGACGCTCGGACCCGGCCGCACCTGCGTTCTCGCCCAGAATGGGGGAGTGGCGACGGATGCAGCGGCCGAGGTGGCCGGCCGGTACGCGCACTTCGCCGACGACGCGCGCGGCCGCTCAGCGCTCTACGAGGAGTGGGCGCGGGGGGTCGTCGCCGATGAGCGCGTGCGCGACGTCATCGCGCGGATCCCCGCCGACCACCGGCAGGCGCCGCTCGTGTTCGCGGTCGCGCGACTGCTCGGCGCGCCCGAAGCGGGCTTCGCGGCGTGGGCGGAGTGGGTCGTCGCCCACGCCGACGTGCTCGTGGCCGAGTCCGCGCGGCGCAGCCTCCAGACGAACGAGCCGCTGCGGTGCGCGGCGCTGCTTCCCGCGCTGAGCCTCATCGACGGGCCGATCGCTCTGCTCGAGGTGGGCGCGAGCGCGGGGCTGTGCCTGTATCCCGACCGCTATTCGTACCGCTACCGCGGCCCCGGCGGACTGAGGGCGCTCGATCCGGCGGCCGGGCCGTCGACCGTCGTCCTGTCGAGCGAGCTGACGACGCACGACGACCGGATGCCGCCCCTGCGCCTCCCCGGGATCGCGTGGCGCGCGGGCGTCGACCTCGATCCGCTCGACGCGAGCGATCCGGACGATCGGCGCTTCCTCACGACGCTCGTGTGGCCGGGCGAATCCGGCCGCGTGGAGCGCATCGAGGCCGCCCTCGACATCGTCGCCGCCGACCCGCCGCTGCTCGTGCGTGCGGACGCGACCGCCGATGGCGTGCTCGCCGACCTCGCGAGTCGCGCCCCGCGCGATGCGACGCTCGTCGTGACCACTCCGGGGGTGCTCCCGCACATCCCCCGCGCCGGCCGCGTGCGCCTCGCGGAGGCGATCGCGGCGCTCGGCGCGAGGTGGATCACGATCGACCCGCCCTCCCTCCACGCCGACCTCGCGGATGAGGTGCGACCTGGCGGGTCGCTCGTCGAACCGGATGCGTGGGACGCGTTCGTGCTCGCACTGGACGGCGTTCCTCTCGCGTCGGTCGACCCGCTCGGGGCATCCGTGGCGTGGCGTCCTGTCGATCGGCCGGACGCGCCATAGCGTGGGCACGTGCCCCTCAGCGACCGCGACCGCGCCATCCTCGACTTCGAGGCCGAGTGGCGCCGGCACGTGGGCGCGAAGGAGGAGGCGATCCGCGAAGACCTCGGGATCTCGCCCGCGCGCTACTACCAGCTGCTCGGCCGCCTCATCGACACGGCCGAGGCGCAGGCGTACGACCCGATGCTCGTGAAGCGCCTGAGACGGATGAGAGATGAGCGTCATCAGGCACGTGAGGCACGCGCACGCGCGGTTCGATAGGCGGAGATCACACGCGGCACGCGGGCCGGGTTGAGACGGATGCCCCAGCCGACGCCCGGTAGCATCGTGGGGTGCCGAAAACGACCTACCCCCGGGATCGCTTCGACGACCTTCCCGAGGAGTCGACCGGCCGCGTCGGCGCACACCGCGCCGAGAACCCGCGCATGCGGGGCTGGGTCGTGCTGCTGTGGGCCCTGCTCGCGACCGCGGTGCTCATGACGGTGGGCATCTTCGGCACCCTCATCGCACAGGGGCGCATCGTGCTCGTGCCCGAGCCCGAGCCGACCGTCGAGCCGACCCCCGTCGTGACGCCCGTCGTCGACACGTCGTTCTCGGTGCTCGTGCTCAACGCGACGCCCGAGTCGGGTCTCGCGACCCGCGTCAAAGACGAGATCGTCGCCGCCGGCTGGGCGGCCGACACGGTGACGGCAGGTGAGGCGGGGTCGAACGACTTCCCCGAGACCACCGTCTACTACGCCTTCCCGGCCGACGAGGCCGCGGCCGCCGGTCTCGCCGACGTCATCGGCGGCGCTCGCGTGGCGATGGATGCGACGTACCAGCCGCCGGACGACCCCGACACGCCTGACGACGAGAGCCAGACGAAGCAGCTCGTCGTGGTGCTCGGACTGGATCGCGTGGCGCCCCCTGAGACGCCCGCTCCCTGACCGCGCACGGCCTGCGCGCGGTCGTTGTGTTACGGGCGTGTGAAGAGTTCGGGGCATCCGTGTCAACTCCTGTCCCCGAGCCGGTGCGGAGGCGAACGTCGCTCCTACGATGGGCCCACGTTCCACCGCACCACAGGAGATCCGCATGGCCCAGGGCACCGTCAAATGGTTCAACGCCGAGAAGGGATACGGCTTCATCACGGTCGCCGACGGCCAGGATGTCTTCGTCCACTACTCGAGCATCGACATGGCCGGGTACCGCGTCCTCGAGGAGGGGCAGACGGTCGAGTTCACCGTCGGCACGGGGCAGAAGGGTCCCCAGGCGGAGTCCGTCCGGGTGGTCGCCGGGTAGCGGCATCCGTCCGGCCCTCTCGCCCCGAGTCCTCGCGTGTCGGGGCGCTTCGGCGCGGCTTGCACTCCCCATGGGCGAGTGCCAGAATGGGTTAGCACTCGCGTTTGTCGAGTGCTAAGACCGTAAGCCAACGTCCGGGAGGGACGACACAGACATGGCAAAGATCATCGCTTTCGACGAAGAGGCCCGTCGCGGCCTCGAGCGAGGCCTGAACACTCTGGCCGACGCCGTCAAGGTGACCCTGGGCCCCCGTGGTCGCAACGTCGTGCTCGAGAAGAAGTGGGGCGCCCCCACGATCACGAACGACGGCGTTTCGATCGCGAAGGAGATCGAGCTCGACGACCCGTACGAGAAGATCGGCGCCGAGCTGGTCAAGGAGGTCGCGAAGAAGACCGACGACGTCGCCGGTGACGGCACGACGACGGCCACCGTCCTCGCCCAGGCGCTCGTGAAGGAGGGCCTGCGCAACGTGGCCGCGGGCGCCGACCCGATCGGCCTCAAGCGCGGCATCGAGAAGGCCGTCAAGGTCCTCTCCGACGAGCTGCTCGCCTCGGCCAAGGAGGTCGAGACGAAGGAGGAGATCGCCGCCACCGCGTCGATCTCGGCCGCCGACACCACCATCGGCGAGCTCATCGCCGAGGCGATCGACAAGGTCGGCAAGGAGGGCGTCGTCACCGTCGAGGAGTCGCAGACGTTCGGCACCGAGCTCGAGCTCACCGAGGGCATGCGCTTCGACAAGGGCTTCATCAACCCCTACTTCGTCACCGACCCCGAGCGCCAGGAGGCGGTCTTCGAAGACCCCTACATCCTGATCGCGAACCAGAAGATCTCGAACATCAAGGACCTTCTGCCGATCGTCGACAAGGTGATCCAGGACGGCAAGGAGCTCGTCATCATCGCCGAGGACGTCGAGGGGGAGGCGCTCGCGACGCTCGTGCTCAACAAGATCCGCGGCATCTTCAAGTCGGCCGCCGTCAAGGCGCCCGGCTTCGGCGACCGCCGCAAGGCCCAGCTGCAGGACATCGCGATCCTCACGGGTGGCCAGGTCATCACCGAGGAGGTCGGTCTCAAGCTCGAGAACACGACCCTCGACCTGCTCGGCCGCGCGCGCAAGGTCATCATCACCAAGGACGAGACGACCATCGTCGAGGGTGCGGGTGACCCCGCGCAGATCGAGGGCCGCGTGACCCAGATCCGCCGCGAGATCGACAACACCGACAGCGACTACGACCGCGAGAAGCTCCAGGAGCGCCTCGCCAAGCTCGCCGGCGGCGTGGCCGTCATCAAGGCGGGCGCGGCGACCGAGGTCGAGCTCAAGGAGCGCAAGCACCGCATCGAGGACGCCGTCCGCAACGCGAAGGCGGCCGTCGAGGAGGGCATCGTCCCCGGTGGTGGCGTCGCGCTCATCCAGGCGGGCAAGGCCGCGTTCGCGAACCTCGAGCTCGAGGGCGACGAGGCGACCGGCGCGAACATCGTCAAGGTGGCCATCGAGGCTCCGCTCAAGCAGATCGCGCTGAACGCCGGTCTGGAGCCGGGCGTCGTCGCGAACAAGGTCGCGGAGCTGCCCGCGGGTCACGGCCTCAACGCCGCGACCGGTGAGTACGGCGACCTCTTCGCGCAGGGCATCATCGACCCCGCCAAGGTGACCCGCTCGGCGCTGCAGAACGCCGCGTCGATCGCCGGCCTCTTCCTCACGACCGAGGCCGTCGTCGCCGACAAGCCCGAGAAGGCCGCTGCCCCCGCCGGTGGCGACCCGACGGGTGGCATGGACTTCTGATCCAGCCTCGCTCAGTCGAAAGACACCACGGATGCCCCGGCCCATTGGGTCGGGGCATCCGCCGTCTCCGGGGACATTCGCCCGCGGCACCGCGTCAGCGGAACAGGTTGACGGTCGCCTGCTCGGCGTCGGCGTACTGCTGCGCGGCGACACCGAGGGCGGAGTTGATGCCGGAGAGGCTCTCTTCGACCTGTCGCTGCGTCGCGCGCCACTCGTCGATGACGGTCTGGAACGCGGCGGCCGCGCCACCCGTCCAGGTGGACTGCAGCTGCGTGAGCTGCGACATCATCGCCTGGGTCTCGCCCTGGAGGCGGTCGATGGTTCCGCGCACGGCGGCGGTGGCGGAGAGGACGGCGTCGCTGTCGACGGAGAACACGGCCATGGGGGCTCCTCGCTCGTTGGGGGACGGTCGACAGCAACCGTAGGAGCGGGGGTGGGGACATCCGTCTCGCGTCCTGCGCGCAGTGGACAGCTTCGCGCCGACGCGGGGTGGGGAGGAGTGGTCAGCCCTGTTCCTCGGGGAGGCGCTCGAGCGGCTGCGTCTGGATGTGCAGATGCTCCGCCGCCTCGCGCTCGGGTGCGAGCGGAAACCCGACGCGGAACGTCGCGCCGCCGCCGGGGGTGTCGAGCACGCGGACGGAGCCGTGCAGCGCCTCCACGATCGACGCGACGATCGACAGGCCCAGGCCGCTGCCGCCGGTCTCACGTGTGCGGGAGGTGTCGGCGCGCCAGAACCGCTGGAAGATCTTCTCCTTGATCTGGTCGGGGACGCCCTCGCCGTGGTCGATGACCTCGATCCAGCCCTCGGCGCTCTCGGGGTCGACGCCGACGCGGAGCTCGATGGGGGAGTCCTCGGCCGTGAACCGGCGTGCGTTGCCGAGCAGGTTCGCCACGACCTGCCGGATGCGGTTCTCATCGCCGAGCACGACCGGTGCGATGCCCCCGCTGTGCGCCGGCGCGTGCGCGAAGTCGAGCTGGGGAACGGGCGGCACGGCCGCGCCCTCCGACCGGGGGGCGGGCACCGGCTTCGGCTTGCGCCGCAGGAGGGAGAGCGTCGCGCCTGCGCGCGCGATCGCCGACGTCGTGGGCGCACGCCGCGCGGCGGGCTCCTCAGGCTGCTCCTGCACCGGCGCCGACGTCGCGGGCTCGGTCGTCGCCGCGCCGTCGAGCACCGTGACGACCCGTTGCGGAGACGCGGCCCGCACGTCGAGGGCCGCATCGCGTGCGACGGTCCGGAGATCCACCGGCCCGATCACGACATCCCGGCGCTCGTCGAGGCGCGCGAGCGCCAGGAGGTCCTCCACGAGGAGACCCATGCGGATGGCCTCCTTCTCGATGCGGTCCATCGCCTGGGCGGTGTCCTCGTCGCCCGCGATCGCTCCCATGCGGTAGAGCTCGGCATACCCGCGCACCGTCACGAGCGGCGTGCGCAGCTCGTGGCTCGCGTCGCCGATGAACCGCCGCATCTGCTCGACGGTTGCGTCGCGGTGCTCGATCGCCGCGTCGACCCTGTCGAGCATGGCGTTGATCGCGGTCTTCAGCCTGCCGACCTCTGTCGTGGTCGGCTCGATGTCGGTCATGCGCTGGCTGAAGTCGCCGTGCGCGATCGACATGGCCGTCGTCTCGACCTCGCCGAGACTTCGGAAGGTGAGCGTCACGAGCCAGCGCGTGAGGAAGGCGCTCGCGACGAGGATGATGAGCGCGAGGATGCTGTAGATGCCGGTGAACGCCGCGACCGTGCTGTTGATGGACGCCGTCGGCAGGGCGACGAGCTGAGTGAACAGGCTCCCGACACCCTCGATCGGGTAGGTGTCGACGCTCGCGCGGAAGGGCGCGCCGCCCTCCTCGGCCGGGACGGAGAAGGGGGCGAGCCCCTGCCGCGCGGCCCACTCCAGCGTGACGGGCTCGGGGAGCACGGGCGTCTGCCGCCCGTCGCCGCCGGCTTGCGCCCGAAGCGTCCCCTCGCTGTCGTAGATCGCGACGACATACTGCGTCGTCGGGGCATCCGGTTTCGGTCGGAACCGCACTTCGCCGCCGTCGACCTCGATGTCGATCAGGCCGCTCGCGACGTCGGTCGGCGCGAGCGACTCGAGCTGCTGGTTGAGGCTCGCCAGCAGCGCTTCTCGCAGGAACCCCTGGGTGCCGACGCCGGCTGCGAACAGGCCGATCGCCAGGAGCGCGACGGTGACCCCGGTGACCTTCGCGCGCAAGCTGGTGCCGCGCCAGCCCCGAGTGATCGCGTCGGTCTTGTCCGCCAGGTCAGTCCCTTTCGTCGCTCACGCGGATTTGCCCGCCTTGAGCATGTAGCCGAACCCGCGCTTGGTCTGGATGAGGGGCTCGCTCGAGTGCGGATCGATCTTGCGCCGCAGGTAGGAGATGTAGCTCTCGACGATGCCCGCGTCGCCGTTGAAGTCGTACTCCCACACGTGGTCGAGGATCTGAGCCTTCGACAGAACGCGGTTGGGGTTGAGCATGAGGTAGCGCAGCAGCTTGAACTCGGTGGGGCTGAGGTCGATCGAGACGTCGCCGACCTTCACGTCGTGCGTGTCCTGGTCCATCGTGAGCTCGCCCGCGCGGATGACCGAGTCCTCGTCGGCCTGCATCGTGCGCCGCAGGATCGCCTGGATGCGCGCGACGATCTCGTCGAGGCTGAAGGGCTTCGTGACGTAGTCGTCGCCGCCGGCGTTGAGACCGGTGATCTTGTCCTCCGTCTCGTCCTTCGCGGTGAGGAAGAGGATCGGGGCGGTGTAGCCGGCCCCGCGCAGGCGCTTGGTCACGCTGAAGCCGTTCATGTCGGGGAGCATGACGTCGAGGATGATCAGGTCGGGCTCCTCTTCGAGGACCGCCGAGATCGTCTGCGCGCCGTTGGACACCGCACGCACCTGGTAGCCCGCGAAGCGCAGGCTCGTGATGAGGAGATCGCGGATGTTGGGCTCATCGTCGACGACGAGGATGCGAGGTGCGCTCATAGGCCCATTATTGCCACGTATTCCGGCCCCTGTCTGGAAATCGCGCGCGGGCCGTCAGCGCAGCACGACGCAGCATCGCCCCGCGCTCGGCGCGAGCACCGGTGTGCGGGTCGCCTCGGTCGCCTCGACGACGCCCTCGAGGAGGGCGAGGTTCGCCGTGCAGACGAGGTCGGTGTGCGCCGCAGCGAGCGCGTGGAACGGGCAGTTCTCGAGCAGGACGGCGCCCTCATGGTCCTCCGCCGGTGCGTACCCGCACGCGGCGAGCGCCTCGTCGAGCCCGCCGGCCACCGTGCCGATCGCGGCCCCGGTGTCGTGCGCCTGGGCGCGCAGGGCGTCGCGCACCGGCATCCGCTCGTTCTCGGCCCTCTCGATCGCCGACGCGAGAAGCTCGCCCGCCAACTCGTAGTGGCGCTCGGGAACGCTGCCGATGACATCGGCGGATGCCGCGGCATAGAGCTTCGCGGGGCGTCCCGCCCCCGGGCCGGACCTGCCCGACAGCCGGCGGTACTCCACGCGCAGGAGCCCCGCCTCGGCGAGGCGGTCGAGGTGGAACGCGGCGGTGGACCGGGGGACGCCGACGGCGACCGCAGCCTCGTCGCGGCTGACCGGCCTTCCGGCCGCGGCGACGGCGCGGTAGAGGTCTCGGCGCAGCGGGTCGCCGAGGGCTGCGATCGCGGTCACGCGGTTCGGCGCGAGCGGGTCCATGCGTCGAGTCTAACTCTAAAAATGTGAATCTTGACAAAACAACCATGAGGATCTACTGTCGGCGACAAGGGGCGAGGAGGTCGAGATGTCATCATCCGGCGCGCTGCGGCTCCACCCGGTCGATGCCGCGATGGCCGTCGATCGTGATCGCGCGGAGGCCGCCGTCGCGGACCTCCTCGAAGCCTTCGGGCGCGACGTGAGCGGCGACCACCTGGCCGACACCCCGCGGCGCGTCGTCGAGGGACTCCTCGAACTCATCACGCCGCGCGAGTTCACGGCGACGACGTTCCCGAACGACGACGCGTACGACGACCTCGTGCTCGTGCGCGACATCCCCTTCACGTCTGTGTGCGAGCACCACCTCCTTCCCTTTCGCGGAGTCGCCCACGTCGGCTACGTCCCGGGGCCGCGGCTGATCGGGCTCTCGAAGCTCGCCCGCATCGTGGAGTGGTACGCGCACGACCTTCACGTGCAGGAGCGCCTCACGGTGCAGATCGCCGACCACCTGGAGCGTCACCTCGAACCGGCGGGTGTCGGCGTCGTGCTGCGCGCGGAGCACCTGTGCATGTCCGTGCGCGGCGTGCACGCCGTAGGCTCCAGCACAGAGACGCGCGTGTTCCGCGGCGCCGTGGCGGCCGACGACCGACTGCGGCGCCGGTTCGAGGCATCCGGTCCATGATCGAGTCGCGGGAGGCAACGCCATGACCCACATCGTCATCGTCGGAGGGGGCCTCGCGGCCGGGACCGCCGCGGCCACCCTGCGCAAGGAGGGGTTCGACGGCGACGTCACCGTCATCACCGACGAGCCCCACACCCCGTACCAGCGGCCGCCCCTGTCGAAGGGCTACCTGCAGGGCAAGGAGGGGACGGATGCCGTCCTCCTGCACCCGTCGGAGTGGTGGGACGAGAAGCGCATCGAGGTGCGCACGTCGACCTCGGTCACGACACTCGACCCCGCCGAGCATCGCGTCGGGCTCGCCGACGGCGCGTCGCTCGCGTACGACGCGGTGCTGCTGGCGACCGGCGCGTCCCCGCGGCGGCTGCCGATCGAGGGCGCCGACCTGCCCGGCGTGCACATGCTGCGCCGCCTCGACGACTCCGACACGCTTCGCGATGCGCTCAAGGACGGCGGTCGTCGGCTCGTGCTCATCGGATCGGGCTGGATCGGCATGGAGGTCGCCGCGTCCGCGCGCACGCTGGGCAACGAGGTGACGGTGCTCGAACGCGACGCCGTGCCGCTCGCGCTCGCGGTGGGGGAGCAGATGGGCGGTGTCTTCCGTCGCCTGCACGAGGACCACGGCGTCGACCTGCGCACGTCGGTGAACGTCGAGCGTATCGTCGGCTCCGATCGCGCCGAAGGGGTCGTCGTCGACGGCGAGACGGTGCCCGCCGACCTCGTGCTCATCGGCGTCGGGGCTGTGCCCAACACACAGCTCGCCGAGTCGGCCGGCATCGAGGTGAACAACGGGATACTCACGGATCCCGCCCTGCGCACGAGCGCCCCGGACGTCTACGCCGCGGGCGATGTCGCGAACGCGTATCACCCCGTCATCCAGCGCCACCTGCGCAGCGAGCACTGGGAGAACGCCCGCAAGGCGGGCCCGGTCGCGGCGAAGAGCATGCTCGGCATCGCGGCCGCGCACGACTCGATCCCGTACTTCTACACGGATCAGTTCGATCTCGGCATGGAGCTGTCGGGCTACCCGCCTCTCATGGCGAGCGCAGACCTGGTGATCCGAGGAGATCTCGACAAGCGCGAGTTCATCGCGTTCTGGGTCGACTACGGGCGGGTCGTCGGAGGCATGAACGTCAACGTGTGGGAGGTGAACAAGGCCGTCCAGAAGCTCATCCGTTCGGGCGAGCGCGTCGACCTCGGGGCCCTCGCCGATCCGGACACGCCTCTCGAGAGCCTCATTCCGTGACCCCAGCGCCCTCCATGACGATCGAGGCGCCGTGCGTGCTCGACCTGCGCGGCACGACGCTCGACCTCACACGGCACGTCGCCGTGATGGCGATCGTCAACCGCACCCCGGACTCGTTCTACGACCGCGGGGCGAGGTTCGCGCTCGACGCCGCGATCGCCGCGGGCTTCGCCGCCGCCGAGGCGGGCGCCGACATCGTCGACGTCGGCGGCGTGAAGTTCGCACCCGGGCCGCCCCTGCCGATCGAGGACGAGATCGCGCGCGTCCTGCCCGTCGTGCGCGCGCTCGCGCCGGTCGTCGCGGTGAGCGTCGACACGTTCCACCCCGAGGTCGCACGTGCGGCGATCGCGGCCGGTGCGAGCATCGTGAACGACACGACCGGTCTCCGCGACCCCGCGATGGCCGACGTCATCGCCGAAGGCGGGGCGGGCGTCGTGATCGCGCACAGCCTCGCGGCGCCTCGGATGCCGCATCCGGATCCGCACTACGACGACGTCGTCGCCGAAGTCGCGGCATTCCTGACCGAGCGACGCGGTCTCGCGTCAGTGCGGGGCATCCCGCACGAGCGGATCATCCTCGACCCCGGTCACGACCTCAACAAGAACACGCTCCACTCGCTCGAGCTCACGCGGCGCCTCGGCGAGCTCGCCGCCCTCGGCTCGCCGCTGCTGGTCGCTCTGTCGAACAAGGACTTCGTGGGCGAGACGCTCGGCCGTGACCGCGGGGACCGGCTCGCCGGGTCGCTCGCCGCCGCCGTGCACTGCGTGCTGCACGGTGCGCGGATCGTGCGGGCGCACAACGTGCGCGAGACGATCGACGCCGTGCGCATGGTCGAGGCGATCGCCGGATGGTGCGAGCCCGTGCTCCTCCGCCACAACATGCCCACCGGGGAGGCCGCATGACGCCGACGCGGGACGAGATCTTCGAGCTCTACGCGCTGCCCGATCGCAGCACGCGCCGCGTGCGCATGAACTTCATCGAGAGCGCGGACGGCGCCGTCACGCTCGACGGGAGCAGCGGCGCGCTCGGCGGCGACACCGACCGCGCGGTGATGAGCGTGCTGCGCACGATGGCCGACGTCGTGATGGTGGGCGCCGGCACGGTGCGGGCGGAGGGGTACGGAGGCGTGCGGATGGCCGGGCCGGATGCCGCGTGGCGCCGTGAGCGCGGTCTGAGCGAGCACCCGCCGCTCGCGCTCGTGAGCCACCGGCTCGACATCGAGCCGGAGCATCCGTTCTTCGCGAAGGCCGTCGTGCGGCCGTTCGTCGTGACGCACGAAGGCGCCCCGGAACGCCGTCGGCGCGCGCTGGATGAGGTGGCCGACGTGCTCGTGCACGGCGCGGAGCGCGTCGATCTCGCGCTCACGCTCGCCGCGCTCGCGACGCGGGGCATGACGCAGGTGCTGTGCGAGGGTGGCCCGCACCTGTTCGGGTCTCTTCTCGAGGTGGGGCTCGTGGACGAGCTGTGCGTCACGATCGCGCCGCGCATCGTCGGAGGTGACGCGGGGCGCATCGACCAGGGCGCGCCGGAGGCCGACCGCCGCCTGCGACTGGCCTCGTCGTTCGTCGACGACGAGGGCTACGTCTTCCTGCGCTACGCGGTGACGTGAAACCGGCGCGGTCATCCGTCGAGGGTCAGTTGAGACACGCGCGAACCGCCCGGTCGATCACGGGTCGGATCTCGGCATCCGGATCGACGGTGACTCGGTGCAGGACGATCCCCTCGGCGGCGGCCATGAGCGTGCGCACCGCCTCCTGCGGCGAGCGGGCGCCGATCCGTTCCAGGAGGACCGTCGTCCACTCGACGAAGACGCGCCGCTGCTCGAGAAGGGGTGCGAGGAGCTGGGCGTCGCCGGCGGCCTCCAGGAAGAGCGCGTACCGCGCGCGTGTGCGAGCGGCGAGCGGGCCGGTCTGCACCGTGATCATGCCGGTCATCGCATCGACGAGATGCTCCGGCGTCTCCACCGTCGGGGCTTCGGTCGCAGCGAAGTCGGCGCGCTCCCTCTCGGCGAGCCACGCGACGACTCCCGCGACGAGGGCCTCGCGACTGCGGAACCAGTTCGAGGTCGAGCCCTTGGGGAGGTCCGCCCTCTCGTCGACGCGGGCGTGCGTGAGGGCACGGATGCCGCTCTCGCCCACGAGGGCGACCGCGGCGTCCAGAGCGCGTGTGCGGGTGGTGGCCACGCCTTCACTGTAGGCGTCGCCAAGCTACTACGAAAGTAGTGACAATTTACTACGGAAGTAGTATTCTCCTCTCGTCGGCGCCGTCGGCGCCGACTGCGGGACCGGCGAAGGTGCGATCCCGCCCCTGAGAGGAGCACGGCGATGTCTCACACAGTCCAGTCCCAGACCATCGGCCTGCGGGTGTCACGCGAAGTGCCCGCCACACCCGACGAGGTGTTCACCGCGTACACGGATCCTGAAGCGCAACGCATGTGGCTGTCGCAGCTCGGTCCCGACGCGGGGCATGTGCGCACCACGGTCGACCTTCGCATCGGGGGAGTGTGGGAGGCGACCTTCTTCGCGAACCCGTCCGTCCTCGTCCACGACGTGTTCACTTTCCTCGAGGTGGATCGGCCTCGCCGGCTCGTGACCGGCCACGTCGGCGAGTCCACGGTGGACGGGCGGGCGCAGCCGCCGATCCGGACGCACATCGAGGTGACCTTCGCGCCGACCGATGCCGGCACGCTCGTCACGGTCGACCACACCGGATTCGCCGACACGCAGACGCGGGACTTCTTCGAGAACGTCGCCGTGGCCTGCCGGACTGGATCGCCTCGCAGCCTACGTGGCGGAGAGGCGCTGAGCGGCACCGCCCGAGGTGGAGATGAAGCTGTACGTCCTGCCGGTCGCGGTCTGTCTCGGCGCCCTTGTGGCGTGCACCCTCGAGACGGTGCGCTGAGGATCAGGCTGCCGCGAGCGCGTCGGCGTCGAGGATCGTGTAGCTGTAGCCCTGCTCGGCGAGGAACCGCTGCCGGTTCTGCGCGAAGTCCTGGTCGACGGTGTCGCGCGCGATGAGCGTGTAGAAGCTCGCGGTGTGGCCCGACTCCTTCGGACGCAGCAGGCGACCGAGCCGCTGCGCCTCCTCCTGACGCGAGCCGAACGACCCGGAGACCTGGATCGCGACGGATGCCTCGGGCAGGTCGATCGAGAAGTTCGCGACCTTCGACACGATGAGCAGCGAGATCTCACCTTCTCGGAACGCCTGGTAGAGCTGCTCGCGCTCGTCGACGGGCGTCGCCCCCGTGATCTTCGGTGCGTCGAGCGCCTCGGCGAGGATGTCGATCTGGTCGAGGTACTGGCCGATCACGAGGATCCGCTCGCCCCGGTGGCGCTCCACGAGCCGGCGCACGACCCCGATCTTCGCCTCGGCGGTCGCCGCGAGCCGGTAGCGCTCGTCGTCGGGAGCGGCGGCGTACTCGAGGCGGTCGCCCGCGGGCAGGTCGACGCGCACCTCGTAGCAGACGGCGGGAGAGATGAATCCCTGCGCCTCGATCTCCTTCCACGGCGCGTCGAACCGCTTCGGCCCGATGAGGCTGAAGACGTCACCCTCACGGCCGTCCTCGCGCACGAGCGTCGCCGTCAGGCCCAGGCGCCGCCGCGCCTGCAGGTCGGCGGTGAGCTTGAACACGGGCGCCGGCAGCAGGTGCACCTCGTCGTACACGATGAGGCCCCAGTCGAGCGCGTCGAGCAGCGCGAGGTGCGCGTACTCGCCCTTCCGCTTCGCGGTGAGGATCTGGTACGTCGCGATCGTGACCGGCTTGATCTCCTTCACCTGGCCGGAGTACTCGCCGATCTCCTCGGGTGTGAGCGTCGTGCGCTTGAGCAGTTCGTCGCGCCACTGGCGCGCGCTCACGGTGTTGGTCACGAGGATGAGCGTCGTGGTCTTCGTCTCGGCCATCGCCCCGGCGCCCACGAGGGTCTTGCCCGCGCCGCACGGGAGGACGACGACGCCCGACCCGCCCTGCGTGAACGTCTCGACCGCCTGCCGCTGGTAGGGGCGCAGGTGCCAGCCGTTCTCGGCGAGATCGATCGGATGCGGCGTGCCCGGCGTGTACCCCGCGAGGTCTTCCGCGGGCCAGCCGATCTTGAGCAGCTCCTGCTTGATGTGACCGCGCGCCCACGCGTCGACGACGTAGACGTCGGGGGACGGGTGCGCGATGAGCAGCGGCTGGATGCGCTTGTTCTTGGCGACCTCGGCGAGCACCGCGGCATCCGTCGATCTCAAGATCAGCGCGTCGTCGCCGTGACCCTCGACGGCCGCGCGCTCGATCACGAGGCGGCCGTACCGCCCGACGGTCTCGCGGATGTCGATCGCGACCGACGGAGGCACCGGGAACCTCGTCCACCGGTCGAGCGTCGCGAGCATGTCGTCGGCGTCGTGACCGGCCGCGCGCGCGTTCCACAGCCCGAGCCGTGTGATGCGATAGGTGTGGATGTGCTCGGGCGCTCGCTCCAGCTCGGCGAAGATCGCGAGCTCGTGACGCGCGCTCTCGGCATCGGGATGGGCGACTTCGAGGAGCACGGTCCGGTCGCTCTGCACGATGAGGGGGCCGTCAGCCATAACGAGCCATTCTACCCGCGTGGCCGTCACCGGGCCTCGCGGGGCGGGTCTCGTGTCAGCCGCGGCTGACGCTCACGATGCTCGACACCGGCAGTGTGCGCTCGATGTCGGCTCCGCGGTCGCGCCCGCGCAGGCGGCCGCCGCCGAGACCGGATGCCTCGAGCGTGAACGTGCGCTCGCTGCCGTCGGGCATGCGCACCACGACGACCACCGTCGCGCGCGCCCGCACGGCGAGCTCGAGCTCGCGCGCCAGCCACGCCGACTCCGAGTCGGCCGAGCTGCCCGCGCGCAGCGTCGAGATGAGTCCGGCGTACAGGGTCTCGGGAGTCGTCTCGGCCGTGCGCGGACCGGTGGCGCGGCGGTGCATCGACTCGGCCTCCCCGTCGTCGCCGATCGCCACGACGGGATACCGCGCATCCGCGAGAGCCCAGTACACGGCGTCGCGCGACACGCGCGACACGAGGTCGCCGCCGTCGGCGATGAGTCCGAGCGGGCGCAGTGCCTGGTCGATCTCGATGGCGTCGAGGATCGAGTCATCCGTCGAGGTCACACGGGTGCCGCCGGATGCCGCATCCTCCGCGACCCGCACGAGACCGTGGCGCGCGGCCGTGCTCTCGATGAGGTACTCGAGCGGCTGCGGGATGCCCGTGAGCGAGATGCCGGCGAGGAACTCGCGGATCGACTCCGCCGACTCGCCCTCGGTCATGCCGGCGCCGATCGAGTCGGCGCTGAAGCGGTAGCTCGACGCCTGCGCGCGGGACTCGCGCTTCGCGATGCGCCGCAGGCGCAGGTCGAGGCGCGGGGCGAGGGGTCCGGGCGCGATCGCCGTGAGGTCGGCCTGCAGGTAGATGCGGTCGATCTCGGCCGGCAGCAGGGACTCGAGGCCGGATGCGTCGACGCGCCCGTCCTCGCGCAGCCGGCGGGTCCATGCGGGCTCGGCGCCCGTCGGCGTCAGCAGCCCGAACCGCACCATCACGCGACGCAGACTCGCCGCGCGGTCGGGCCACGCCGGATCGAGGGGGAAGGCCCCGGGCCACGACGACACCGGTGATACACCGCCCGTCGCCGTGCGGAGGGCAGGAGGGAGGGAATCTCGGATGCCACGCACGAGCGTCGTCCACCGCTCGGGCGTACTCGCCTCGAGCCAAGCCTCTCCCGCCTCGCTCACGACCCAGTCGCGGCCGTCGGCGTGCAGCAGTCCCGCCGCGGCGGCCGCCGTCACGAGATCGTCGAGCTCGTCGGCGTCGAGCACCGCGCCGCCTTCGATGAGCCGGCGGCGGTCCACCGCGCTCACGCTTCCGCTCCCGGTGCGGCTCAGAGCGATCGCGGAGCTCGCCAGGAGCACGTCGGCGAGCGCCCCGAGGTTCGTGAACGCGCGCTCGGCGGCGGCTGCGGCATCCGCTTCGCTCGCCTCCGGCGCCTCAGGAGCCGCTTCGGGCTCGAAGGCCGCCGCGTCGTCGGCTGCCGCCGCGTCGAGCCGTTCGCGGACCGCGGCGAACGGCGCGCCGGTCTCATCGACGAGGGCGAGGCGGCGGGCGTCCTCGCCGGTCGCGCGACCGTCGCGGAGCTCGCGCAGCGTCGCGCGGGGAAGCCGCATGAGGGCGCGGTCGACGGATGCCGGGTCGAGCAGCGCGGCCGCGGCGTCGAAGAACCCCTGCCACGAGACCGACGGCGAGATCCCTCGCGCCGCGAGCGTGCCGGCGAGCCCGGCGTCGTCGAGGGACGCCAGCCGGGTCGCGAGCGCGCGCTCGTCGGAGAGCACTCAGCCTCCTCGGTTGGCGCGCGCCCTCCGCACGAAGCTCATGATGAGCACGGTCAGAAGTAGGAGGAACGCGAGGATCGGGGCGATGTAGACGACGATGCCGATCACGGGCCACACGCCGATGGAGAAGTCGGCGTTCGCCGCCGACCCGAGCATGATCGCGAAGAAGCACACGATCGACAGCACCAGCAGGCCGAGCGACATGAAGGAGAGGATGCGGTCGATGCGTCGGATCGGAACGTCCTCGCGGGGGGAGGGTGTGCTCATCCGCATAAGACTATCGCGGCGCCGGATCATCTCACGCGCGCGGGCGACGCGCGTGGAAAGCATCTAGGCTGGTGGTCGGGATCGGAAGGTCCCGTCTCCGTCATGCCCGCGCACCGCGCGGTCCCCCCAAGCGAGGTTCCCATGCCCACCGGCAAGGTCAGGTTCTACGACGACGAGAAGGGGTTCGGCTTCATCGCGAGCGATGACGGCCAGGACGTCTTCCTGCACGCGACCGCCCTGCCCGCCGGCGCCTCACCCAAGGCGGGTCAGCGCGTCGAGTTCGGCGTCGCCGAGGGCAAGCGCGGCCCGCAGGCGCTCTCCGTACGCTTCCTCGAGGCCCCCGTGAGCCTCGCGAAGCGCTCGCGCAAGCCCGCCGACGACATGGCGATCATCGTCGAGGACCTCGTCAAGCTGCTCGACGGCATCGGCGCCGACCTGCGGCGCGGCCGCTATCCCAGCGGCTCCCACTCGCGCAAGGTCGCCGCCGTGCTTCGCAAGGTCGCGGATGAGCTCGACGCCTGAGCCGATGGACGAATCGCTCGCCCGTGAGCTCGCGCTCGCCGCGCTCCGAGAGGTGACGCCCGAGTCGACGATCGGCGAGCCCGCCGGGTCCGAGGTGTCGGAGGACGGCGTGGTGTCCCTGCGCTTCGAGAACCGCCTCGCGGGCTACCCGGGGTGGTACTGGACCGTGAGCCTCGCCCAGGTCGACGACGCCCCGCCGACCGTGCTCGAGGTCGAGCTGCTTCCCGGCGACGACGCGCTCCTCGCACCCGAGTGGGTGCCGTGGGCGGTGCGCCTGGCCGAGTACCAGGCGGCGCAGGCGGCGCAGGCCGAGGCATCCGGAGACGACGAATCGGAGGAGGACCTCGATGCCGTCCTCGTCGACGTGGAGGACCTCGACGCCGAGGACTTCGACACCGACGGGTCGCCGATCCTGCACGCGGGCGACGTCGACGGCGTCGACATCGACGAACTCGCGGACGGGCCGGACGACGAGGACGACGACGCCGACGAGGCGGATGAGCTCGACGACGAGTCAGACGACGCCGATGAGGACGACGACGACGAGGCCTAGAGCCGCTCGAGCGTGTAGTCGATGCAGCGGATGAGCTGACGCACGTCGTCCGGCTCGATCGACACGAACGTCGCTATGCGCAGCTGGTTGCGCCCGAGCTTGCGGTAGGGCTCCGTGTCGACGATGCCGTTCGCGCGCAGGTTCTTGGCGATCGCGGCGGCGTCGACGGACTCGTCGAAGTCGATCGTGACGACGACGGGGGAGCGGTCGGCGGGATCGGCGACGAACGGGGTGGCGATCGCGGATGCCTCGGCCCACTCGTACAGCGCGTTCGAGGACTCGCGTGTGCGGGCATCCGCCCACTGCAGCCCGCCGTTCTCATTGATCCAGTTCACCTGCTGCTCGAGGAGGAACAGCGTCGCGACGGCGGGGGTGTTGAGCGTCTGGTTGAGGCGCGAGTTGTCGAGCGCGTTCTTGAGGCTCAGGAAGTCGGGGATGTAGCGGTCGGATGCCGCGATGCGCTCGATGCGCTCGATCGCTGCAGGCGACACGAGCGCGAACCACAGGCCGCCGTCCGAGCCGAGGTTCTTCTGGGGCGCGAAGTAATAGACGTCCGCCTCGGCGGCGACGAAGTCGATGCCGCCGGCCGCGCTCGTCGCGTCGATGACCGTGAGCGCGCCGTCGTCGGCTCGCACGCGGTCGACGGGGGCCGCGACGCCCGTCGACGTCTCGTTGTGCGGCCACGCGTACACGTCGACGCCCTCGACCGCCTCGGGCGCAGCGCGCGTGCCGGGCTCCGCCTTGCGGACGTCGGGAGCCTCCAGCCACGGAGCCTTCGCCGCCGCGGCGAACTTGCCGCCGAACTCGCCGAACACGAGGTTCTGGCTCCGACGCTCGATGAGACCGAACGCAGCCGCATCCCAGAACGCGGTCGAGCCGCCGTTGCCGAGGATGATCTCGTAGCCGGCCGGAGCCCGGAGCAGGTCGCTCAGCCCCGCCCGCACGCGGCCCACGAGATCCTTCACGCCGGACTGGCGGTGCGACGTCCCCATGAGGGTCGCGCCGGTCGTCACGAGCGCCTCGAGCTGCGCGCCGCGGATCTTCGACGGTCCGCAGCCGAATCGACCGTCGGCGGGCAGCAGTTCACGAGGGAGCTCGATGTGGGGCATGGGTCGATTCTAGGAGCGGCGCCGGAGGCGGCCCGCACGGCCGGGTGTCCTGCCGGTTGGATAGGCTGGGCAAGCCCCTTTCACACGGTGAGGACACCGCGATGACCGACCTGATCGACACCACCGAGATGTACCTGCGCACGATCCTCGAGCTCGAGGAGGAGAACATCGTGCCTCTGCGTGCGCGCATCTCCGAGCGCCTCGGTCACTCGGGGCCCACCGTGTCGCAGACGGTCGGTCGCATGGAGCGCGACGGCCTCGTCGTCGTGTCGGGCGACCGCACCCTCGAGCTCACCGACGAAGGCCGCCAGAAGGCGGTCGACGTCATGCGCAAGCACCGTCTCGCGGAGCGGCTCCTGTCCGACGTCATCGGCCTCGACTGGGCGTTCGTCCACGAAGAGGCCTGCCGCTGGGAGCACGTCATGAGCGAGCAGGTCGAGCGTCGTCTCGTCGAGCTCCTGGGTCACCCCACCGAGTCGCCGTACGGCAACCCGATCCCGGGCCTCGATCAGCTGGGCGACATCCCCGCCAAGCAGTTCGAGCAGGGAGTGGTCGGACTCGTGCGCCTGCTGAACGAGGTCGGCGGTCCCGTGCGCGGCACCGTGCGCCGCCTCGCCGAGCCCGCGCAGGTCGATCCCGAGCTGCTGCAGCAGCTCAAGGCGGCGGGCGTCGTGCCGGGCGCGAGCGGCGAGTACCGCTTCAGCGAGGGATACGTCCTCGTCGAGATGGACGGATCCGACGAGGGCCTCGAGCTGCCGGTCGAAGTGGCTTCGCACATCTTCCTCGTCGACGATCGCAATTGAGGGCGTTCCATACGCTCAGGAACCTGCCAGCGCGCCAGCGTGACAGATTCGTTACCTTCCGGTAGCCTCGAACAGTCCAATAGGCGAGAAGCCCGCCTCGGACCCCACGTGGATTGCCTCATCGGCTCGTCGTCCACGTGGTGAAGCCCGCACCTCGTGCCCCGACACACAGTGCCGACGAGCCGGCGCTCCGGCGCGGAGGCGCCGGAGGACAGTTTGACTGAAGAGACGATCTCGGAACCCGACGAGACCTTGACCCAGTCGACGGACCTGACCCGTCGCAACCGCAACAGACGACCCGTCGCCCCCCAGAAGCCCTCACGCGCAGCGACGCGCCCCGCGGCCTCGAAGGCTCCGCGCAGCGCGGTCAAGCCTCTGCGCAGCCTCGCCACCCTCGCCGTCGTGGGCGGTCTCATCGCGACCGTCGCCCTCCCCGCCTACGGGGCGTGGCGTCCCGCCGAAGACGCCGTGACCCTCCAGCAGGTCGCCGCCGATGACGCACAGTCCCTCGTCGTCGCGTCGAACGCGACCGGAGTCGAGCTCGCACGCGGCGGCTACGCCGCGACCACCGAGGAAGAGATCGCCAAGAAGAAGGCGCAGGAGGCGGCTGCCGCCCGCGCCCGCGCGATGCAGAGCCGCGTGGCATCCGTCCCGATCAACATCAGCATGGTCTCGCCCGGCAGCGGTGCCGTGCGCTGGCCGCTCCTCAACTTCACCAAGGGCCGCGGTCTCGGCGACTCCGGCTACCACCAGGGCGTCGATCTGCTCGCCGGCTGCGGCACGCCGATCTACGCGGCGGCCGCGGGCGTCGTCCGCGTCTCTCAGGAGAGCTTCGGCGGCTACGGCGTCGCGATCACGATCGACCACGTCATCAACGGCCAGAAGGCGTCCACGCTGTACGGCCACATGACGTACGGCAGCCGTCAGGTCGCCGCCGGTCAGTCGGTCGAGGCCGGTCAGCTGATCGGGCTCGTCGGAAGCACCGGAAGCTCGACCGCGTGCCACCTGCACTTCGAAGTGCGCATCAACGATGCGCTCGTCGACCCGTGGGCCTGGCTCCAGGCGAACGCCGGATAGTTCGCCGACACGCCATGACGCGTTCGCGTCGACTCGCCCTCGGGCGGGTCGACGTGCATTACCCTGAAACCCGACGCTGAGAGAAGCGGAGGGAGCCGATGGGCAGCACACCACGCATCCGAACCACGGATGCGCTCGGACGCCTCGTCCTCCGGCATTGCACGAGCGGATGCCACGGCCGCACCGTGGCGCCATAGCGCTGTCTGCCCGACAGCGCTTTTTTCATGCCCCTGCGCACCTCGAATCGTCGCAGTTCGAATACCGAGAAGCCGTCCCGGCCATTCGAGAGGATGATGATGCGCACTCTGGTGCTGAACGCGGGCTACGAGCCCCTGGCCGTCGTGTCGTTCAAGCGAGCCCTCGTGCTCGTCATGAACGAGAAGGCCACGGTCGTCGAGCACATCGACGACGAACCCGTCTGGAGTGCGAGCGGAGTCTATGAGCGTCCCGCCGTCATCCTCCTGACCCGATACGTGCGCGTTCCCAGCGCGCGGCGCGTCCCGGTCACGCGCCGCGGAGTGCTGCGTCGCGACGCGCACCACTGCGCGTACTGCGGGAAGGCGGCGTCGACGATCGACCACGTCGTGCCGCGCTCGCGCGGCGGCGAGGACTCGTGGGAGAACCTCGTCGCGTGCTGCCTGCGGTGCAACAACCTCAAGGGCGATCGCACGCCCGGCGAGATCGGGTGGGAGCTGCGGATCACACCCCGCCCGCCGCGCGGCACGCAGTGGACCGTGCGCGGCACGGATCGCACCGATCCGCGTTGGGAGCCGTATCTCGCGCTCGCGGCGTAGTCGCGGCATCCGTCTCGGCTGTTCAGTTCCGCAGTCGTGATGGGATGGAGGGCGTGACCCGAGCTCTCATCGTGATCGACATGCAGCGCGGCTTCGACGACCTGGACTTCTGGGGGCCGACGACCAACCCCGACTGCGAGGCGAACGTCGCGTCTCTCATCGAGGCATGGCGAGCCGCGGACGAGCCGATCGTCGTGGTGCGCCACGACTCGCGGTCGGAGGGTTCGCCGCTGCATCCGTCGAATCCCGGCAATGCGCTGGTCGAGGCGGTTGCGGATGCCCCGGCGGCGGTGCTCGTGACCAAGCACGTCAACTCGGCTTTCTACGGCGACCCGGACCTGCACGCGTGGCTGCGGGAGCGGGGGATCGGCGAGCTCGTGGTGTGCGGGATCCAGACGAACATGTGCGTCGAGACGACGGCGCGCATGGGAGGGAACCTCGGCTACGACGTGACGGTCGTGCTCGACGCGACGCGCACGTTCGACCTCTCGACCGAGATCGCAGGGCTCGGGACGGTCACCCGTACCGCCGACGAGCTCATGGCGACCACCGCGCTCGACCTGCAGGCGGGCGGGTTCGCGCGGATCGCGACGACGGCGGATCTCACCGCCGCGTGACGCTTCCCGCCGGTTCGAACCCCTGTCCGTCGATGTCGTAGATAGGAGTTATATTCGATCGCACGATGGAGAACATAGAACATCCGTTCTATGATCGGGGGATGAGGGCGATCGTGCGACACCAGGCGATGCCGTCGGCAGATGTGCATGAGCTGCGCGCGCGGCTCGAGCGCGTGCAGGGTCGGCGCATGGAGGCGCCGGTGCTGCCGACGCATCCGGCCCTCGCCGACCTGCTTCCCGGCGGGGGACTCCGGGCGGGGTCGATGTACTCGCTCGCCCCGTCGACGTCGCTGCTGCTCGCGCTGCTCGCACGCCCCACGCAAGAGGGCTCGTGGTGCGGGGTCGTGGGCATGCCCGAGCTCGGCGCCGAGGCGGCCGAGCATCTGGGTGTTGATCTCTCCCGGCTCGTGCTCGTGCCCCACCCCGGGTCGCGGTGGGTCGCGGTCACCGCGACGATCGCCGAGGTGCTGCCCGTCGTCGCCGTGCGCCCCGCCGGGCGCATCGCCGACGGCGAGCTCTCGCGGCTGGCCGCGCGGCTGCGCGATCGCGGGTCGGTGCTGCTCGTGCAGGGCGTGTGGCCGCAGGCCGAGGCGTCGCTGAGCGTGAGCGACGCGGAGTGGACGGGCGTGGGCGACGGTCACGGCTACCTCGCCGGTCGCACGCTCACCGTCACGGTGCACAGCAGGCGCTCGCCCGTGCCGCGCCGCGCGCGCCTGCAGCTGCCCGACATCGGCGGCCGCCTCGCGCCCGTCGAGCAGGGGAGGGTCGAACGCGCACCCGTTCCCGTCGAGCTCGCACCCGATTTCGCCGACATGCCGGCGAGGGCGGTGAGCTGACGTGGCGGCGCGGCGTGTCGCATCGGATGCCGCCGCACGCGGTGCGTCGAGGGCGCCCGTGCGCAGCATCGTGCTGTGGTTCCCGGACTGGCCGGTGACCGCGCTCCTGCGCGAAGGCGTGCGCGACGACGCGGGCGTGCCGTTCCATGCATCGGCGCCCATCGCCGTGCTGCAGGGCAACGAGGTCGTCGCATGCTCGCAGGCGGCGCGCGACGCCGGCGTGCGTCGGGGGCAGCGGCGTCGCGATGCGCAGGCGCGCTGCCCGTCCCTCGCGGTGGTCGCCGCCGACCCGGCCCGCGATCACCGCGCGTTCGCTCCGATCGTGGCGCGCGTCGAAGAGCATGCGCCCGGCGTGCAGCTCGTCCGGCCGGGACTGTGCGCGCTGCGCGCACGAGGACCGGCGCGGTACTACGGCGGAGAAGGGGCGGCCGCCCGCGTGCTGCTCGACGCACTCGCCGGGATGGGACTCCACGAGGTGACGGCGGGCGTCGCCGACGGGCCGTTCACCGCGCAGCAGGCGGCCCGCACGGCGCGGGTCGAGCGCATGCGCGTGGTTCCTCCGGGAGAGGCGGCGGCCTTCCTCGCCCCGTTGTCGGTCGCGACGCTCGACGACGCGTCGGGCGGGCTCGCGGCAGGAGACACCGGCGGAGAGCTTGCCGACCTGCTCGCGCGTCTGGGCGTCCACACGCTCGGTGACTTCGCAGCGCTCGAGGTCGACCGCGTGCGCGAGCGGTTCGGCGAACGCGGTGTGCGACTGCACGCCCTCGCGGCTGGTGTCGACTCGAGTCCCGTCGAGCCGCGCGTCCCGCCGCCCGAGCTCGGCCGCGAGGTCGCCTTCGAGCCGCCGCTTGAGATCGCCGAGCAGGTCGCGTTCGCGATGCGCGTGCCCGCCGAGGAGTTCATCGCCGGGCTCGGGGAGGTCGATCTCGTGTGCACCGAGCTGCGGGTCGAGCTCGTGGGCGACCGGGGTGAGCGCAGCGAGCGGGTGTGGCTGCATCCGGGCTCGTTCGACGCATCGGCGGTCGTCGACCGTGTCCGGTGGCAGCTCGCCGAAGATGCGCTGCCCCCACCGGACGACGACGACGAGATCGCGCCCGCCGACGGGGCGTTGCGCAGCGGGGTCGCCCTCGTGCGGATCTCTCCCGAAGCGGTCGACGCGGCGTCGCACCACCGGGTCGCGCTCTTCGGCTCCGGCCCCGACGAGCGCGTGCATCATGCCCTGTCGCGTGTGCAGGCGATGCTCGGCCATCGCGGCGTGCTCACTCCGGCTGTCGGCGGTGGGCGGTGGCTCGCCGAGCGTCAGGTGCTCGTGCCGTGGGGCGACCGGGTCGTGCTCGACAAGGAACGGTCGCGCCCGTGGCCGGGGAGCCTTCCCGCGCCGCTGCCTGCCACGGTGTTCCCCGAGCCGCGTCCGGCGCGCGTGACCGGCGAGGGCGGCGCGCCGGTCGCCGTCGACGACCGCGGGGCGCTCACCACGCCGCCGACGATGCTCGTCGAGAGTGGGCGGCGGCGCGAGGTCGTGGCGTGGGCGGGTCCATGGCCGGTCGTGGAGCGCGGGTGGGATGCCTCGCGCACTCGGCGCGCGCATCGGTTCCAGCTCGTCGACGTCGACGGCGACGCGTGGCTGGTCGTGAACGAACGCGACGAGTGGGCGGTCGAGGCGAAGTATGACTAGGCGGTGCGGCTGATGGGCTTCGACAACCCTCCCATCCCGTGGTCCGAGATGGAGCGGCTGCTCAGCGACCGGCGCCGCCCGCGTCAGGTGCCGGCCGGAGCCGACGGCGGAGACAGCCCCGCCTGGTCGCATAAGCGCACCCCGTATGTGGCGCCGCCCATCGAGCGCCCGCCCGACGCGGTGCCGTACGCCGAGCTGCACGCGCACACGTCGTTCTCGTTCCTCGACGGGGCGTCCTCGCCCGAAGAGCTCGCCGAGGAGGCCGAGCGGCTCGGGCTGCACGCGCTCGCGGTCACCGATCACGACGGGTTCTACGGCATCGTGCGATTCGCCGAGGCCGCCGAGAAGCTCGAGCTCAAGACCGTGTTCGGCGCCGAGCTGTCGCTCGGGCACATGGACCGGTCGCCGAGCCCGGCGAGGGGCGGCGAACCCGACCCGGTCGGCACCCACTTGCTCGTGCTGGCGCGCGGCGAAGAGGGCTACCACCGGCTCGCGGCGGCGATCACGCACGCGCAGCTGCGCGGCGCCGAGAAGGGCCGCCCGATGTACGACCTCGACGAGCTCGCGGAGCAGGCGGGGGGTCATTGGGCGGTCCTCACCGGATGCCGCAAAGGTGCCGTGCGCAGCGCGCTCGCCGACGAAGGTCCCGAAGGTGCGGCACGTGAGCTCGATCGGCTGGTCGATCTGTTCGGGCCGGATGCCGTCAACGTCGAGCTCATCGACCACGGCGAGCCCCTCGACTCGCGCCACAACGACGTGCTCGCGGCACTCGCTGCCGAACGGGGTCTGCCCGTGCTCGCGACCAACAACGTGCACTACGCCTCGCCGCAGAAGGTGAACCTCGCGGCGGCGATCGCGGCGGTGCGCGCCAACCGCGGGCTCGACGAGCTCGACGGCTGGCTGCCCGCGCACGCGGGGGCGCACTTGCGTTCGGGGGCCGAGATGGCCGCGCGTTTCGCCCGCCACCCCGGGGCCGTGGAGCGCACGGTCGAGCTCGCCGACGCACTCGCCTTCCCGCTGCGCCGCGCGCGGCCGGCGCTGCCGAAGCAGGAGGTTCCTCCGGGGCATACGCCGATGTCGTACCTGCGCGAGCTCGTGTGGAGCGCGGTTCCCGACAAGTACCCCGACCTCACGCCCGAGCAGCACAAGCGCATCGAGAACGAGCTCGCGGTGATCGAGTCGAAGGATTTCCCGGGGTACTTCCTCATCGTGCACGACATCGTCGCCGAGGCGCGGCGGCGCGGCATCCTGTGCCAGGGACGCGGCTCGGCCGCGAACAGCGCCGTGTGCTACCTGCTCGGCATCACGGCGGTCGACGCGATCGCGTTCAACCTGCCGTTCGAGCGCTTCCTGTCGAGTCTGCGCGACGAGGAGCCCGACATCGACGTGGACTTCGACTCCGACCGTCGCGAGGAGATCATCCAGTGGGTGTACGAGCGGTACGGACGCGAGCGTGCCGCGCAGGTGGCGAACGTCATCCAGTACCGGCCGAAGAACGCGGTGCGCGACATGGCGAAGGCGCTCGGGCATTCGCCCGGCCAGCAGGACGCGTGGTCGAAGCAGGTCGAGCGCTGGGGCGCGATGCTCGAGACCGGAGTCGACCACGACATCCCCGACCGGGTGATCGAGTACGCGACCGAGTTGCTGAAGGCGCCGCGGCATCTGGGGATTCACTCCGGCGGCATGGTGCTCACCGAGCGGCCGGTCGGCGAGGTCGTGCCCATCGAGCACGCCCGTATGGAGAACCGCACCGTCATCCAGTGGGACAAGGACGACGCGGCCTGGATGGGTCTGGTCAAATTCGACCTGCTGGGGCTCGGCATGCTCGCCGCCCTCCAGTACACGTTCGATCTCATCCGCGCGTCGACGGGCGAGGAGTGGGAGCTCGCGACCATCCCCAAGGAGGAGGCGGCGGTGTACGACATGCTGTGCCGCGCCGACTCGATCGGGGTGTTCCAAGTGGAATCGCGCGCCCAGATGGGACTGCTCCCGCGCCTGCAGCCGCGCGCGTACTACGACCTCGTGATCGAGATCGCGCTGATCCGTCCCGGTCCGATCCAGGGTGGGGCGGTGCATCCGTTCGTCCGCCGCAAGCTGGGCTACGAAGAGGTGACGTACCCGCATCCGAAGCTCAAGCCCGTGCTCGAGCGGACGCTCGGCATTCCCGTGTTCCAGGAGCAGCTCATGCAGATGGGCATGGCGGTCGGGGGGCTCACGGGTGAGGACGCCGACCTGCTGCGGCGCGCGATGGGATCGAAGCGCGGCGTCGAGCGCATCGAGTCGCTGCGCGAGAAGCTCTACGCCGGCATGGCCGAGAACGGGCTCGTGGGCGAGGAGGCCGACGCGATCTACACGAAGATCCAGGCGTTCGCGAACTTCGGATTCGCCGAGTCTCACTCGCTGTCGTTCGCGCTGCTCGTGTACGCGAGCTCGTGGCTCAAGCTGCACTATCCGGGGGCGTTCCTCGCGGGACTCCTGCGCGCGCAGCCGATGGGGTTCTACTCGCCCGCGACGCTCGTCTCCGACGCGCGTCGGCACGGCGTCGAGGTGCGGCGACCCGACCTGCACCTGTCGGGCGTCGAGGCGGTGCTCGAGCCGGTGGCAGGGGCGGATGCCTCGGCGAGCGCCGCGGGCGCAGCATCCGTGTTCCCAGATCAGGACATGTGGCGAGTACAGGATCATTTCGTCGCGAAACGTCCTGATTCCGCCACATCTCCTGATCTCGGTGAGTCAGCCCGGCGGGTCGTCGGCCTCAAGCGCCCGCCGACGGGAACGGATGCCTGCACCCAGCGCATCCAGCCGCCGGTGCCGCCGTTCGACCCCGATGCTCCCGACGAGTCCGCCGCCCATCGTCGCGACGGCGCGTTCGCGGTTCGGCTGGGACTCGCGGGTGTGCGGGGGATCGGCAAGGCGGTCGCCGAGCGCATCGTGGCGGAGCGCGAAGCGTCGGGACCGTTCCGCGACCTGCGCGACCTCGTGCGGCGCACGGGTGTGACCGAGGCGCAGCTCGAGTCGCTCGCGACGGCGGGCGCGTTCGAGCGGCTCGGCTTCAATCGCCGCGAGGCGATCTGGCTCGCGGGCTCGGCGGCGCAGGATCGCGCCGAGTACCTGCCCGACTCGCTCATCGCGGTGCAGCCGCCGCTGTTCCCCGATCAGACGAGCTACGAGCGGCTCGCCGCCGACCTGTGGGCGACGGGCATCTCGACCGACGACCACCCGATGACCCACTACCGGTCTGGGCTCGACGCGCGGGGAGTGCTGACCTCGATCGAGCTGCGCACGCACGAGACCGGCCGGCGCATCGAGGTCGCGGGACTCGTCACGCACCGGCAGCGGCCGGCGACGGCATCCGGTGTCACGTTCCTGAACCTCGAGGACGAGCACGGGGTCGTCAACGTGATCTGCTCGGTCGGCCTGTGGAACAGGTACCGCCGGATCGTGCGCGATGCGCCTGCGCTCATCGTGCGGGGGATCCTCGAGCGCTCGCCCGAGGGCGTCACGAACGTGCTCGCCGACGCCGTGGAGGACCTGCGGGTGGGTGTGCAGCATCAGTCGCGCGACTTCCGGTGACCGTGGCCGCGCGCGGGTGGGATGACTGCCGTCGCCTAGACTGGATCGGCCAGCCTCTGTAGCTCAATGGAAGAGCAGTTGCGTCCTAAGCAAACGGTTGGGGGTTCGAGTCCCTCCAGGGGCACCGCATCAACGCGGGGGATCCGCGGATGCCGCCACCGCCGCACCCTCGTCGCGCCGCACATCCCCGAGCATGAGCCCGAGCAGCCGCCGCAGCTGCTCGGCCTCGGCATCCGTCAGTCCCACGACCAACTCGCGCTGCACCTTCTCGACGAGCGGCCGCAGCCGGTTCAGCTCGCTCAAGCCGACCTCCGTCAGCCTTACGACGTTCCGTCGAGCATCGGCGGGGGAGCGGTGACGATCGAGGAGGCCGTGGCGCTCCATGCGGGCGACGAGGTCCGCGATCGTGGACCGGTCGAGGTCGACCTCGTCGCACAGCTCGCGCTGGCTCGCTTCGCCGAGGCGATCGACGACCGCGAGGATCGAGTACTGCACACTCGAGATGTCTTGCGACACGAGGCGCGCCCATGTCGCGACGTGCAGCTGCTGCGCGCGGCGGATGAGGTACCCGAGGTGACGGTGCGGCTCTCGGTCGTCGTACGGGTCGGCGATCGCGGTGGACACGGAGTCCATCATCCCAACGCGGACACTTTCTGCGGCCGAAGACTCCCCGCGAAGAAGCCCGTCAGCTCCCGCCGTGCCGACAGCGGCAGCACGTGTGCGACGTACTGGTCGGGACGCACCACGACCATGGCGCCGTCGGGCGAGATGCCGCGCTCCGCGAACACATCGGCGCGCGGGTCGACCGCCCACACCTTCTCCCAGTCCTGGATGCCCAGCGGACCTGTGCGGGGGAGCAGCAGCTCGGGCAGCGCCGCGAGGTCGACATCATGGTGCCCCGTGCGGAGAACCGCGTGCACGTCGAGCACCGCGTCGATGTCGGCGCCCTCCGGCGTGTATCGCACGACCGGTGAGTCGGGGTCCTCGCCCAGCCACGTCGCCGCGTCCACGACGCGTTCGACCTCGCCGAACAGGTACACCCGCCAGCGTCCGTCGGCCTGATGCGTGTGGCCCAGGTGCATCCGCCGTGCATCCGCGACGCGCACGACCGGTGAGGCATGGAACCGCGTGCCGATCTCGAATCCGGTCGCCAAGTGCTGGTGCTCGCCTGTCCCGGTGAGCACCGACGGGCGATACTGCGTCGCGACCCCCGCCGTGTAGCGGCCCTGACGAGCGAACTCCGTCTGCATCTGCTCGGGCGTGACCCCGCCCAGCTCGGGGTGCGCGGGGTCGACCGTGGGCTGGGCGATGAACGCCGACCAGAATCGGTCGAAGTCGATGAGGTCCTGCGCGACGGCGTGCCGCTCCTCCGAGTACGTGCGCAGCAGCACCTCGTCCGAAAGCCCGCGCAGCACCGCGGCGAGCTTCCACCCCAGATTGAACGCGTCCTGCATCGACACGTTCATGCCCTGGCCGGCCTTGGCGGAGTGCGTGTGGCACGCATCGCCCGCGATGAAGACACGCGGCATCCGTCCCGTCGTGTCGTCGTCGGGCACGTCGTCGAACCGGTCGGTGAGCCGCTGACCGACCTCGTACACCGACGACCACGCGACCGACTTCACATCGATCGAATACGGATGCAGGATCGCATTGGCCACGTCGGTGAGCTGCTCGACCGTGGTCTGGCGGATCGAGCTGTCGCCCGCGGGCACCTCGCCGAGATCGACGTAGAGGCGCACCATGTTGCCGCCCTCGCGGGGGATCATCAGCAGGCTGCCCTTGCCCGCCGACTGCACGACGTTCTTCGTACGCCAGTCGGGGAAGTCCGTCACCGCGAGCACGTCCATGACGCCCCACGCATGGTTGGCGGCGTCGCCGTGCAGCTCGCGTCCGATCGCGCGGCGCACCGCGCTGCGTGCGCCGTCGCAGCCTACGACGTACTTCGCCCGCACCGTGAGCTCCTCACCCGCACGCTCGCCCTCCACGCGGCGGAGAGTGACGCGCACGGGGTGCTCGCCGTCGCCCACCTCGAGGTCCACGAACTCGATGCCGTAGTCGGGCTCGAGCCTGCTCGCCGACCGCGCCGCGTGGTCGAGGAGGAATTGCTGCATCCGCGCCTGGTTCACGATCACGTGCGGGAACTCGCTCAGCCCCTCGGGGGTGTCCTCGACCCAGCCGGTGCGCACGATGCGCGAGCGGTCCTCGTCGGACGGACCCCAGAAGCGCACTTCGTTGACCCAATACGCCTCGCGCAGCAGGGCCTCGGCGAGTCCGAACGCCTGGAACATCTCGACGGTGCGGCACGCGACCCCGTCGGCCTGGCCGACCTGGAGCGGACCGCCGCGACGCTCGACGACACGGGTGCGGATGCCGGGGAACTGGGCGAGCTGTGCCGCGAGCACGGTGCCGGCAGGGCCGGTGCCGACGATGAGGACGTCCACCTCGGCGGGCAGATCGACGGAGCGCGTCAGAGCTTCGGCGGATGCGGGCTGAATGTCGGGGTCGCCGGGGCGGTAGCCGTCGCGGTAGAACTGCACGCTGATCTCCTCAGATCTTGAACGCCCGACGTCGGGCGTCGCATCCGGTCAATTTACTCAGTACCCCAACGAATGTCTAGAGGTCCGTTCGACGTCGCTGTCGGGCGCTCCGAGAATCTGCTCGAAGACGAGCAAGACCGTTCAGAAAGACGCAACCAACATCCCGCTCGGCGGGATGGATGGCCTGGATTCCTCGGATCGCCCCGGCACCCGCTCAGTTATCCGTCAAGATCCGCTCAAGCGACCTGGGAGAGCCCGGTCACTCCCATATCGTCGACGGCAGGTGCGCACCAAGTGCGTGGGGGATCCGGGGGGCTTCGCCTGCGGCTCACTCTGATGTGCGCCGCAACCGGAGCGCGGCGGTCCGGCTCAGCAGCTGAGCCGGCGCCGCGCTCCGGCACGCCCACGGCTACGTGCGCCGACGCATCACTAATCGGGACCCGTACTCGGGCGCCTCGGTCACGGGCAACACTGCGCTGCAGGTTCCGAGCCCGGCCGACGGCGTGATCGCCGTACGTCCCGGCGTGATCGCCGACAAGGTGTTCGTCGCGATCCAGTAAGTCGCTTCACCGACGAGGGCTCGAGGGTCGACCTCGGGCCCTCGCCGTCTCTTCGCGCATGCTTAGCCCGCGAATCCTCCGACTTCAAGGCCTTCGGTTCCGGCACGCCGTGCGCCTAGTGTGGCGCCGTCGCGGCATCCGCATCTCCTCCAGGGTGCGCGACGGAGAGACGGAGATGACAGCCCTCGACGACACCACGACCGCCGTTCCCGAGCTGCCCGGAGACCAGTCGCTCGCCTTCTTGCGCGAGGGCTACCCGTTCGGGCACCGCCGGTTCCTCGAGCACGACACCGACGCGTTCCGCGCACGGCTGCTCGGACGGCGCGTGCTCTTCCTGCGCGGGGGCGACGCGGCGGAGTTCTTCTACGGCGAGGACCGCTTCACCCGCAAGGGCGCGATGCCGCGCTCGGTGCTGCATTCGCTGCAGGACGAGGGCAGCGTGCAGACGCTCGACGGCACCGCGCACCGTGTGCGTCGTGGGTACTTCCTCGAGGTGCTCGACTCCTCGTCGCGCGACGGGCTCTCGGAGGCGTTCACGACCGCATGGAACGCGAAGTGGAGCGAATGGTCGCGCCGCGCGCGTCCCGTCTCGCTCGTGACCGGCTCGGGCGCTGTGCTCGCGGATGCCACGCTCCGCTGGCTCGGCCTCGGCCCGCGGTGCGACGCCGACGTGCGCGCGATCGAGAGCCTCGCGATGATCGACGGCGCGGGCGCGTTCGGTCCGAGGAACTGGTGGGGGCGGATGTTGCGCCGACGGTCCGAGCGCTGGGCGCGCCGCGTCATCGGGGGAGTGCAGTCGGGAGAGCTCGACACCGTGCCGGGCTCGCCGGTCGAGACGCTCGCGTGGTATCGCGACGCCGACGGGCCCCTCGACGACGCGGTGGCGGCCATCGAGCTGCTGAACCTCCTGCGGCCGATCGTCGCGGTGTCACGGTTCATCGGCTTCGCGGCGCTCGCGCTGCACCGTCACCCCGACTGGCGGGTTGCCGTCGCGCGGGACGACGCGAACCTGCATCCGTTCAGCCAGGAGGTGCGCCGGGCCAGTCCGTTCTTCCCCGCGGTGGGCGGTCGCGCCACGCACGACATGTCGTGGCAGGGGGTCGACATCGCGGCCGACGACTGGGTGATGCTCGACATCTTCGCGACGCACCGCGACCCGGGTCGCTGGATCGATCCGGAGCGGTTCGACCCGACGCGCTTCGCCGCGACCGCGGGCGAGCCGCGCGAGCCGGGGACCGAGGCCAACGTGCTCGCACAGCCGCCGAATCTCGTACCGCAGGGCGCCGGGTCCATGGCGGGAGGCCACCGTTGCCCCGGTGAGCCGGCCACCGTCGACCTGCTCGCCGTGGCCGCGCGCATGCTCGCGCGCTCCGATTGGGGGGTGCCGGATCAGGACCTCACGGTCGACCTCAGCCGGCTCCCCGCGCTGCCCGGGCGCCACGGCATGCTCATCGTGCCGCGCGAAGCCCGCGTCAATTGACGCTGCGCTGCGCGGCGTCGGCGTCGCGCTCGGGGTCGTCGCCCTCAGCCTGCGAGGGGTGCCCCTCGGCGGGCATCGCCTGACCGGTGTCGGGTCGTTCGCGGTCTTCGCCTTCGGCCTGCAGCCGGAAGGGGTGAGACGGATGCTCCGCCCGTCACGCCCGTCGATACTGCGATGCCATCGGGCAGTCGAACGGGTCGCGCGCTGCGAGCCCGACGCGGTTCAGGTAGTCGATGACGATCATGTACGAGCGTCCGAGCGAGGTCTCCGTGTACGGCACGTCGTTGTTCGCGCAGAACTCGCGGACGATCTCGCGCGCCTTGGACAGGTGCGGGCGCGCCATGCTCGGGAAGAGGTGGTGCTCGACCTGGTAGTTGAGTCCGCCCATGAGCCACGTCGCCCACCAGCCGCCGCGGATGTTGCGCGAGGTGCGGACCTGCTTCGAGAAGAAGTCCAGCTTCGCGTCGCGGTCGATGACCGGCATGCCCTTGTGGTTCGGGGCGAACGATGCGCCCATGTAGACGCCGAACACGGCCAGCTGCACGCCGAGGAACGCGAACGCCATGCCGAGCGGCAGGAAGAGGAACACCGGGATGAGCAGGATCGCGAAGCGCGCGACGATCATCGACAGTTCGGCCCAGCGCGCCTTCGCGTCGGGATCGGTGAGGAGGTACTTGAAGCTCAGGAAGTGGAGGTTGAGGCCCTCGAGGGTCAGCAGCGGGAAGAAGAGCCACCCCTGCTTGCGCGTGATGAGCCGGCGCACCCCGCGGGCACTCGCGGCATCCTCTTCGAGGAATGAGATCGTGTCGATCTCGATGTCGGGGTCCTTGCCCACGCGGTTCGGGTTCGCGTGGTGACGGGAGTGCTTGCTGTCCCACCACGAGTAGCTCATGCCGACGATCGCACCGAGCACGCGCGCGAGGCGGTCGTTGGCCGGCCCCGTCGACAGGATCTGCCGATGCGCCGCTTCGTGTGCGAGGAAGGCGACCTGCGTCACGATGATGCCGAGCGCAGCCGCGATGAGCAGTTGGAACCAGCTGTCGCCGAGGAGGATGAAGCCGGTGATCGCACCGCCGAGGGCGACCGCGATGGCAGCGCCGACCATGGCGTAGAACCACGGTGCACGGCGTAGGAGGCCGGTCTCGCGGACGACGTTCGACACCTGCGTGTAGGCGCGTGCGATGGGCGGGAAGGTATCGGTCCCGGCGTACGTCTGGCGAACTCGGCCGAGGGTTGCGGAGGGGTAGCTGGTTGTAAGAGAGATGATTTCCCCGTTCGGTCGGACGACACCTCACTGGCATCTGCAAAAGCCAAAGGCGGTCGCCGATCGCTTTCCTCACCCTAACGCGGGGCGTATGCCGAAAGCCTTATGCACGGGCGATGTGCAGGGTTCCCGCCGGAGATCATCGGTTTGCATCCGACATCCCCGTCGCGCTCGCACACCCGTAGGAGCGGGCACGCGAAGGCCCCGGCAGCGAACCGCCGGGGCCGTCGCTCTGCGCCGTCGCGCTCAGGCCTGCGTCGCGAGCGCGAAGCGCACCGAGCCGTCGCCCGAGAGCTCGGCATCCAGCACGCGGTCGTCGAGGGCGGCCGCGGCCGACGTGTCGAGGAACACGCGCGCGCCATCGGTCTCGACGATGGTGTCGTCCGGCTCGGGGGTCTCGGCGACGCTCAACTCGAACCCGCGCTCCGGACCCGTGTCGCGGATCCGGACGCCTCCGTCCACGGTGAGCGGCACCTGCGAGACGATCGTCTTGACGGCCTCGGCCGCGGTCGTGGTCAGCGTGAGCATGTTGCTCCTTCCGTTGCGGACTTCGGACCGGCCACGATTCCGAGAATCCGCGCGCATCGCAACGATAAGCGGGTATTCGGAGGCGATTCACACGTAGTCGCACCCGATCTCCAGGCGCCGGATGCGGCATCCGCCCCGCCGTCTATCAGGAGGTCTGCGCGGGCGCAACGTCCTTGTCGGCGGCTCGGAATGCGCCGATCCTCGGGTGATGGTCGTGATCGGTTACCACCTCTCCCATGAGCAGTTCCTGCCCTCGCGCCTGCTCCGCATCGTCAAACAGGCGGAGGTCGACGGGTTCGACGCGGCCATGTGCTCCGACCATTTCGCGCCGTGGAGTCAGTCGCAGGGGCAGTCGGGATACGCGTGGAGCTGGCTCGGCGCGGCCCTCGCGACAACGCGCCTGCCGATGGGGCTCGTGACCGCGCCGGGGCAGCGCTACCATCCGGCGATCGTCGCGCAGGCGGCGGGGACGCTCGCCGAGATGTTCCCGGGGCGGTTCTGGGCCGCGCTCGGAAGCGGCGAGGCCGTGAACGAGCACATCACGGGCGACGAGTGGCCGCCCAAACCCGAGCGCGAGGCGCGCCTGCTCGAATCGGTCACTGCGATGCGGCGTCTGCTTGCGGGGGAGACCGTCGACCACTCCGGCTCGGTGCGCATTCACGAGACGCGGCTGTGGACGCGCCCCGAGGAGCCGCCGCCGTTCATCGCCGCCGCAGTCGGTCCGGCCACCGCCCAATGGGCAGCCGATTGGGCGGACGGGCTCATCACAGTGGGAGTCGATCCCGCTGCGCTCGGCGAGGTCCTCTCGGCGTACCGATCGGCCGGCGGCCGCGGGCGCGCCGTCGTGCAGGTGCACGTGTGCCTCGCCGACACGATGGACGACGGCATCCGCATCGCCGCCGACCAGTGGAGCCAGGCGACTGTCCCGCCGCCAGGTCTGTGGGACGTCGAGACGCCCGAGGAGTTCGACCGACGGGCCGATCGCACCGACCGCGAGACCTTGCAGAGTGCGGTGCTCATCGACGACGACATCCGGTCGATGAGCGAGCGCCTTCGCGCCATCACCGCGCAGGGCTTCGACGAGATCTACCTTCACCACGTCGGGATCGACCAGGAGGCGTTCGTCGAGCGCGCCGGACACGAACTGCTGCCGATGATGAGGAGCACCGCATGAAGATCGCCGACACGGGGGACATCTGGTGGAAGACCGCCGTCATCTACTGTCTCGACGTCGAGAACTTCCTCGACGTCGACGGCGACGGCGTGGGCGACTTCGGCGGACTCACCGACAAGATCGACTATCTCGCCGACCTCGGTGTCACGTGCATCTGGCTCATGCCGTTCTATCCGACGCCTGACGCCGACGACGGCTACGACGTGAGCGACTTCTACGGCGTCGACCCGCGCCTGGGCTCCCACGGCGACGTCGTCGAGTTCGTGCGGACGGCGCGCAGCCGCGGCATCCGCGTCATCATCGACCTCGTCGTGAACCACACCTCCGACCGGCATCCGTGGTTCATCAACGCCCGCCGCTCGCGCAGCGCGCGGTACCGCGACTACTACGTGTGGCGCGACCGCCCGACCCGCAAGCAGAAGAACGAGGTGTTCCCGGGCGAGGAGGAGAGCATCTGGGAGTGGGACGAGCGCACCGGGCAGTACTACCTGCACTCGTTCTACAAGCACCAGCCCGACCTCAACATCGCCAACCCCGCGGTGCGCGACGAGATCGCGAAGGTCATGGCCTTCTGGCTCACGATCGGCGTCTCGGGGTTCCGCATGGACGCGGTTCCGTTCCTGCTCGAGTCGCCGGGCGGGCCGTATGAGACCGACCCGCACGAATTCCTCCGCGACGTCAAGCGCTTCGCACGGCGCCGTTCCAGCGAGGCGATGCTGCTCGGCGAGGTCGCGCTGCCGCACGAGCAGCAGGCCGACTACTACGGCGAGAACGCGGGCGAGCTGGACTCCCAGTTCGACTTCACCACGATGCAGGCCGTGTACCTCTCGATGGTGCGCGAGGAGGCTTCGCCCATCGTCGATGCGCTCAAGACGCGGCCGCCCATCAACGAACCGGTCTCGTGGGTGAACATGCTCCGCAACCATGACGAGCTCACGCTCGCGCTGCTGTCGGAGAAGGAGAAGAACGAGGTTCTCGACGCCCTCGCCCCCGACCCCGCCCAGCGCGCGTACGGGCGAGGGATCCTGCGGCGCCTCGCGCCGATGCTTCAGGGCGACATGCGCCGCATCCGCCTCGCCTACAGCCTCATGTTCTCGCTGCCGGGCAATCCGCTCCTGTTCTACGGTGAGGAGCTCGGCATGGGTGAGAACGCCGAGATCGCGGGCCGCATGGCGGTGCGAACGCCCATGCAGTGGACACCCGGGAAGAACGCGGGGTTCTCGGACGCGCGCCCGTCACAGCTCATCGCGCCCCTGCCCGGAGGGGGATACGCGCCGGTGCACGTGAACGCGCTGGATCAGCAGAAGGAGCCGGACTCGCTCTTCCACTTCGTTCGCGACCTCGCTCATCGGTACCGCTCGCTGCCCGAGATCGGCTGGGGCGACCTCGATCTCGTGCAGGCCGGTCCCGGCGGGGCGTTCGTGCACTCGCTCGCAACCCCGTCCGCGCGCTTCGTGGCCGCCCACAATCTCAGCTCCGAGCCGGTGCAGCTCGAGGTGAACCTGCCCGACTCGGTCGAGGGCGACGTCGTGCTGTCGGATCTGCTCAGCCCCGGTTATCTCGATGTGAAGGACGACCGGTCGTGCAGCTTCGAGCTGGACGCGTACGGCTTCCAGTGGTTCCGTGTCGTGCCTCGCGAAAAGCTCGGCTGACGCGAGCTGGGCGGATCAGGCCTCGTCGTCGCCCGCGTCCTCCAGCGACGTCGCCTGTGCGGGCGGAACCTCGGCGGCGATGTCGGCGCGATCGGCGCCCGGATTGCCGCGCCCGCTCTCGGTCGCGTATTCCGACGGGTCCTGAGGCGTCGGCTTCGCGTCCTCGTGGCTGTCACGGTGGTGGTCCATGGTGCCTCCTCGGGCTCTGTCTCGCGGGTCAGTCTCGCGCTGCGCCCGCGGTCGCGCTGGGGGCTTGACATGCGACGGATGCCGCGACCTCCCGGCCCGGAGGGCGTCGCTCTGCGGCATCCGGCCCTATCCCGCAAGGGGGTTCACCCGCCGCGCCCACGCGCCTAGCGTCGCGAGCATGAGCGATGTGACGATCTTCGCCCCCTCGCCGACGCTGACGGTGACCGTGGAGGACCACCCGTCGGGCAGCGAGATCCACGTGCACGCCGGCGGCCAGGGCGTGTGGCAGGCGCGCATGCTGCTGCGGCTGGGCGTCGACGTGACGATGTGCAGCGTCCTGACGGGGGAGACCGGTCGCGTGCTGCGGCACCTGCTCGAGGACGAGGGCATCTCGGTCGTCGCGGTCGAGCGCGAGGGTCGCGGGTCGGCGTACGTGCACGACAGGCGCGAGGGACACCGCACCGAGATCGCCGAGGACGACGGCGAGCCGATCGGACGCCATGACCTCGACGAGCTCTACGGGGCGACCCTCAAGACGGGGCTGCGGTCGGGACTCGTGGTCCTGAGCGGCCCCGTGGGCGAAGAGGTGCTCCCCGCCGACACGTATCGCCGCCTCGCCTCCGATCTGCGCGAGGGCGGCGCCGGGGTGATCGTCGACCTCGCGGGCGAGCGGCTCGACGCGGCCGTCGAGGGCGGTGTCGACGTGCTCAAGGTCAGCCATGAGGAGCTCAAGGACGACGGGCGCATCGACGAGGCATCCGGGCGCTCCATCATGCGCGCCATGCGTGAGCTGCACCATGCCGGCGCCGGCACCGTGATCGTCACGCGGGCGTCGGAGCCCCTGCTGCTGCTCGACGCGGACGGCTTCCTCGAGGTGAGCGCGCCGCAGCTCGAGGTGAAGGACACCCGCGGCGCAGGCGACTCGCTCACGGCGGGGGTCGCAGCAGGCATGGCGGATGGGGCGAGCGCACGCGAGGCCGTGATGCTCGGGGCGGCCGCTGGCGCGCTCAACGTGACGCGGCACGGCCTCGGCACGGGCGACCCCGACACGATCGAGCGCCTGCGCGAGCGCGTCACGGTGCGAGAGCTCGCCGATGAGCTCGCAGCCGACGCCGACCAGCCCGTGACCGGTCGAGTGAGCCCCGACGGCCTCGCGGCACTGGCCGAACCGGATGCCGCGGCGGACGTCCGCGACGAGGCCGACGCCGGCTCGGAAGGCGGTCGACCGTGACCAGCATCCTCGTGACGAACGACGACGGCATCGCGGCGCCGGGACTTCACGTGCTCGCGCGCCTCGCGCGGGACGCGGGCTACGACGTGACGATCGCCGCGCCCGCGCAGCAGTCCAGCGGTTCGAGTGCGTCGATCATGGCGGAGGACGCCGACGGGCGGATCGCGGTCGAGCGGCGCACCATCGAGGGGCTCGACGACGTTCCGGCGTTCGCCGTACGCGGCGGGCCGGGGCTCATCGCGCTCATCGCCGCACGCGGCGCGTTCGGAGACCCCGCGAAGGTGGTCCTCTCGGGGGTCAACCACGGCGCGAATGTCGGACGAGCGATCCTGCACTCCGGCACGGTGGGCGCGGCGCTGACGGGCGGGCTCAACGGCGCGTGGGGGATCGCCGTGTCGCTCGATGTCGGCATGCGGCCGGAGGCGTTCCACTGGGAGTCGGCGGCTGCTCCGGCGATCGATCTCCTGCCCGACCTCATGACCCGGCCGCGAGGGACGGTCATCAATGTGAACGCGCCGAACGCACCGACGAATCGCGGTCTCCGAGAGGCGACTCTGGCGCCGTTCGGAATCGTGCAGACGACCCTCACCGAGGAGGGCGAGCACCATATCCGCCTCGCCGTCGAAGACCTGCCGAACCGGCCGGAGCCCGGCACCGACGCGGCGTATCTCGCAGAGGGCTGGATTACCGTGACCGGTCTCGACCCGGTATCGCACGTCGAGCTCGGGCTCCCCGCGCCCGACTGACTGACCCGACTCGAGGCCGCGAGCGCCGGGCGTGCGGCGTCAGTGCGCCGCGTCGTACGCTTCGAGCACGTTCGCCGGAACGCGACCGCGCTCGGAGATGTCGTACCCGTTCTCCTTGGCCCACGCGCGGATCGCGCTGTAATCCTGCTGCCCGGCGCGGCGACGCTTGCGCGGAGCGGAGCTCGAACCCGAGCCGGCCCCTCGGCCGCCCGACACGCGGCGAGCTGCCTTCACATACGGCTCGAGCGCGCCGCGCAGCGACTTCGCGTTCTCGGTGGAGAGGTCGATCTCGTAGGCGACCCCGTCGAGTGAGAAGAGAACGGTCTCTCCTGAGCCGACGTCAAGGACGGTGCCATCGAGGTCATCGACGAGCTGATGGACGATTCTGCGTGCCATGCCCTTTACTTTAGGGGAATTCGGCTTTTCGCACTATCGAGTCGGGCCGTCGACGAATTCGCGGCACCGGGTAGAGGTGAGAATTCACTCACACTTTGTCGCGCGCATTCGCTCATGTGCTATTGCGTATTGCGTCGAGTTCGAGGTCGAGCAGGAATCTCTTGATGTCGGATCGGCCGCCGTATTCGCCGAGCGTGCCGTCGGACCGGACGACTCGATGCACGGGGACGATGATCGAGAACGGCGTCGTCGCACACGCCGTGCCCACCGCCCGCGCCGCCCGAGGGCTTCCGGCGGCGACTGCCACCTCGCCGTATGACGCGGTCTCGGCATAGGGGATCTCGCGGACCGCCTCCAGGGCGGCGCGGGTGAAGCCGCGGACGCCGCTCCAGTCGAGCGTCACGTCGAATTCCCGACGTTCGCCCGCGAAATACTCCTCGAGTTGTCGATCGATATCCCCGCCCGCGGTGTCATCGGGTTCGGGGGAACGCCGCAATTCCCGCGCGATCCTCTCGATTTGAGGACCGAGTGGGCCTTGGAACGGATGCAATTCGACGATGCCGGCTGTGGTTGCGACGATGAGGATGTCGCCGATCGGGGAAGGATGGATTCGGAAGCGCGGGTCGGTCATGTCTTCATCCTTTCCAGCCGCGGGTGAGCCATCCGTCCTCCCGCACCCGCCCGTGAAGGAGTGACCGCGGGATCCCACTGGGGAGGAATCGCCGATGACACGGCGTGTTGCAATCCGGCGAAACCCGCGCTTGAATCCCGGTCCGCGACGGGTGCCCGCCTAGTCTGGCTCGTGTGTGGCGTGCAGAAGTCGACGCCGTCTCGGGCGCAGAGGATGCCGTCCCCATGACGGCAGTGAATCCCGGGACGCTCGAGCTGTCCGAGCCGGGGGTCTCGGTCGTGCACATCGCCGAGCCGGAGCGCGAACGGCTGCGGGCGCAGGCCGCCGAACTCGGAGGCCGATCGACGCTGCTGCACTTCTCGGAGCCCGCCGACGCGGTCATCGAGATCACGAAGGCGCACCCCGGAAGTCTGCCGCAGTTCCTCACGGGGCGCTCGACCCTGCTGTCGAACCTCTTCCGCGACGAGGTGGCGCACCGCACCGCGCGCCTGGCCGCCGAGCGCATCACCGCGAAGAGCGTCGAGCTGCGCACCGTGCGCGGGATCGAATCCGTGCACCTCGCGGTCGGCCTCGCGTCGTGGAGCGTCGGCGGGATGCGCTGCACGGCGCCCGTCCTGTTGCGCCCGCTCTCGATCCGCCGGCACCAGTCCGACTTCGAGCTCGCGCTGCGCGGGGGCTCGTTCACCGTCAACCCCGAGCTCGTGCGTGCGATGCGCGAGCACTTCGGCATCCGCATCAACGGCGCGGCCCTCGCGGCCCTCGCGTACGACAACGGGGTCTTCAAGCCGCAGCCGGTGATCGACCGCCTGCGCCAGCTGACGGCCTCGATCGACAGCTACACGGTGCGCCCGCGTCTTGTCGTCTCGAGCTTCGCCGACGTCGGCACCGGGATGGCCCGCGACATCGTCGACCAGGACCACGTCGTGCTCAATGCGCTCGCGGGCCACGAGTCCGATCGCGAGATCTTCGCGGCACGCCGCGAGGCGCCCGTCGTACCGAGCGCGGACGAGCGGCCTCCGGCATCCGACACGCTCATCCTCGACGCCGACGCCGAGCAGGAGGGTGTGCTGGCGCGCATCACCGACGGGCAGTCCCTCGTCGTGCACACGCTCCCCGGCACGGGCGGCACGCAGACCGTCATCAACGCGATCGGCGCGCTCGTGCGTGAAGGCAAGCGCGTGCTCGTCGTGAGCGCGCGCCGTTCCACGCTCGACGGCGTGCGGCACCGTCTCGCGACCATCGGCCTTCCCGGCCTCGCCGTCTCGCCCCGGTCGCTGCAGCGCGATCTCATCCGCGCGATCGGCCGCAACGAGAAGGCCGAGGCGCCGAAGGTCGCCGAGATCGACGACGCCCTCGTGCGCCTGCGCAACGTGCTGCGCGAGTACCGCCGGTCGCTCACCGCGACCCACAGCGAACTCGGCGTCTCGATGCTCGACGTGCTCCGCGAGCTCTCGAAGCTCACCTCGCGCGAGCGCCCGCCGTCGACGTCGGCGCGCTTCGACTACGGAACGCTCGTCCGCGTCGCGCCCGTGCGCAAGGAGGCCGCCGCGAAGCTCGCCGCCGCCGCGCGGCTGGGCGAGTTCCGCTTCGGGCCCGACGACTCGCCCTGGTACGGCGTGACGTTCGCGACGACGGATGCCGCGCGCGCGGCCCACGCGCTCGCGGCGCGCCTGCACAAGCAGGATGTGCCGAGCCTGCTCGAGCGGGCCTACGAGCTCGTCGCCCAGACCCGGATGCGACCGTTCCACACGATCGCCGAGCTGGGGTCGTACCTGAAGCTGCTGCAGGGCATCCGCGATTCGCTCGACCGGTTCAGCCCGACCGTCTTCGAGCGCCCGCTCGCCGAGCTCATCCAGGCGCACGGTCCGCGCCGCGACGCGCCGAACATGACGAGCGCGAACCGTCGACGGCTGAAGCGACTGTCGCGCGAGTACGTGCGCCCGGGCGTCCACGTCCCCGACATGCACGAATGGCTCGTCCGCATCCAGAAGCAGCGCACCGAGTGGCAGCGCTACGTCGACGCGGGCGTGATCCCCGAGGTGCCGCTCGGCATCGCCGACGTGCACGTGGCGTGGCAGCACGCGGAAGCGGGGCTCGCCGAGCTCGACGCCGTGCTCGGCCGCACGGGCGCGGAGCGTCTCGCCCACCTGCCGATCCCGCGCCTCGTGCGCACGTTGGCCGCCCTGGCGGCGGACTCCCGGGTCTTCGACAACCTCGTCGAGCGTGCGACGCTGCGCGGTGAGCTCGCCGACCTGGGCCTGGAACCGCTGCTCGTCGAGCTCTCGGTGCGGCACGTGCCCGAGTCGGAGGTGGGCGCCGAGCTCGAGTTCGCGTGGTGGCAGTCGGCGCTCGAGCACCTGCTGCGCTCCGACCGCGCCCTACTCGGAGCGAACACAGCGGTCGTCGATCGGCTGGAGCGCGACTTCCGTCTCGTCGACGAGGCGCATGCGGGGGCATCCGGTCCGCTCCTGGCGGCCCAGCTCGCGACGCAGTGGCGCATCGGGATCGTCGACCTGCCCGACGAGGCGGCGGCGCTCAAGCAGGCGCTCAAGAACGGCATGGGTGAGCCGCGTCGTCTGCTCGCTGTCGCGCCGTCGCTCATGCGCGTGCTCGCGCCGGTGTGGCTGGCTTCGCCCTATGACGTCCCGCTGATCCCGGCGAAGCCCGAGTTCGATGTCGTGCTGATCGCGGATGCCGCGGCGCTGAGCCTCGCAGAAGCGGCGCCCGCGCTGCGCCGCGCCCGCCAGGTGGTCGCGTTCGGCGACCCGGTGACGCAGAAGCCGACTCCGTTCCGTGTCGCTGCGGATGCCCCGGTCGACGACCTGGGCGCCCGCACTCCGCGCACGTCGGACACGACGGATGCGGCGACCGATGTCGACGACGAGTTCGAGTTCGACGACGTGAGTGTCTTCGAGCGTCTCGCGGAGCTGCTGCCCGTCGAAACGCTCACCCGCAGTTATCGAGCCGGCGGGGAGGACCTGGCCCAGCTGGTGAACGGCGCCTTCTACGGGGGCGAGATCGTGTCGCTGCCGTGGGCCGGGTCCTACCTCGGGCGTGGGAGCCTCAGCGTCGACTACGTCGAGGGCGGCACGGGTGCGCCCGATCCCGTCACGGGCGCCGTCGAGAGCCCCGATGCCGAGGTCGCGCGCGTCGTGACGCTCGTCGTCGAGCACGCGGTCAACCGCGGCAACGAGTCGCTCATGGTCGTGACGGCGAGCACGCGTCACGCGGAGCGCATCCGCGCCGCGGTCGAGGCGGCGTTCGCCGGCCGATCGGATGTCGCCGACTTCGTCTCGCGCGACACCGCCGAGCCGTTCGCCGTGCTGACTCTCGAAGAGTCGGTCGCCGAGAGCCGCGACCGCGTGATCTTCTCGCTCGGCTTCGGCCTCACCAAGCACGGGCGCGTGCTGAGCGACTTCGGCGACCTGTCGACGCCCGACGGAGAGCGCCTCCTCACGGTCGGCATGACGCGCGCCCGCCGGGCGATGGTCATCGTGTCGTCGATCCGGCCGTCCGCGTTCGACGACGGACGCCTCGAGCACGGCGCTGCGACCCTCATGGCGATCCTCGGCGGCGTCGCAGCGCGCGCCCGCGAGTCGCGACTCGAAGACCTCGCCGACCCGCTGACCCTGGCCCTCGCACGCGAGCTGCGTCGTCTCGGCGCGGCCGTCGAGGTGCATTACCGCGGACTCCTGCCGCTGGTCGCACAGTACGACGGCAAGGCGGTCGTCGTCGAGAGCGACCCCGAGACGATCGGCGAGACGCTGCGCGAGTCGCTGCGCCTGCGTCCGCAGATCCTGCGCCGCCTCGGGTGGCACTACGTGCGTGTGCACTCGTTCGACCTGTACAGCGATCCCGCGGCGGTCGCCGCCCGCATCGGCGAGATGCTCGGCATCCCGCCCGAGTCGCCGCGCGCCGAGGGCGCCACGCAGCCCATCGACGTCATCGAGTGAGGTTCGATGACCCCGCGTGAGAGCACGGGTTCCGGCGACGAGAGGCAGCGCGTCGTCCGCGTCCCGGGACGCCGACGTGCCAAGCTCACTCCCGCGCCCGGGACCACGCGCGAACCCGCGCCGACGGACGAAGACGAACCGGATGCGCGGGCTGAGGCATCCGGTTCGAGCCCGTCCGGGCCGAACGACGATCGCCTGCGGCGGGACGTCCCGCCGCACTACTGAGTCAGGTGCGCGTCGTGGGCGGCTGGTTGCCGGCGGGCGCCTGGTTGGACAGCAGGTCGCGGATCTGGGCGAGCAGCTCCTGCTCGGTCGGCAGCGGCTCCTCTTCGTCCGTGTCGGCGCCGGCCTTGCGGGCTTGGCGCTCCTTCCACACGTTCATCGGGTGCACGAAGACGAAGTACACGACGATCGCGACGGCGAGGAAGGCGATGATGGCGTTGATGAGGTCGCTGATCGGGAAGGTGACCGGCCCCCACAGCCCGTTCACGGTGATCCCGACCTCACCGTTCTCATCCGGCTTCCAGACGAGGGCGATGAGGGGTTCGATGATGGCCGCGACCACTGCGTTCACGACAGCGGTGAAAGCGGCGCCGATGACCACCGCGACCGCGAGGTCGATGACGTTGCCGCGGAGGATGAACTCCTTGAAGCCTTTGATCACGTGATGCTCCTCACTGTCGCCGGCTTCCGCCGGCTACGAGCCCGTCGTGACGGGCGCGGACTTCGACTCAGACTTCGATGATGTCGAAGATGCCGCAGCGTTGCCAGACCCGGAGTCGGACGACGACGTCGACGAGCTCTTCTCGGACGAGCGGGAATCGGTGCGGTAGAAGCCGGACCCGTTGAAGGTGACGCCGATGGATCCGTACTCCTTGCGCAGGGTGCCGCCGCATTCGGGGCACTCGGTCAGAGAGGGGTCGGTGAAGGACTGCACGGCGTCGAATCGGTGGCCGCACTGCTTGCAGGCGTAGGCGTAAGTGGGCATGTTCCTCGGTCTTGCTCTCGGAGGGGATCGCGCGCGGTCAGCGACTCGCCGGCGCGAAGGTCAGGGTTCTGGTGGGGGTGACGACGCCGTCGACAGGCTGATCGTGCAGGTCGCGCGGGAGCTCGTCGAGCACCTCTGTGTCGTACACCACCGCGTACACGGGAGGGCAGCGCTCCATCGAGCCGATCGTCTTGTCGAAGAAGCCGCGACCCCAGCCGAGGCGCGTTCCGGTCTTGTCGACGGCTGCCGCCGGGATGATCATGAGGTCGACGTCGTTGACCGCGATCGGGCCCAGCAGCTCGCCCACGGGCTCGGGCTGGCCGAACAGGCCCTCCGTGACGTCGAGCTCGGGCTCGGCGACGGTCCAGTCGAGCAGGCCGTCCTTGCGCGTGATCGGAAGGAGGACCCGGATGCCGCGCGCGACAGCGCCTTCGACGAACTCGCGCGTGCCGGGCTCGACGTTCGTGGACAGGAAGCATGAGACCGACCTCGCGCCGTGCCGCTCGACGAGCGCGTCGAGCTGCTCGCGGATGCCGGCGGCCGCCTCTGCGCGCGCCTGCTCGGAGCGCATGTTGCGCCGTTCGCGCAGCTCGGCCCGGAGGGCGCGCTTGGCATCGGCGATCGCATCGGACATGCGTCGATTCTAGGCGGGCGCGACTGTACAGCCGCCCATACCACACGGTGCGCCCCGCGTGCCGTGTGCCGCGTGTCGGGGCATCCGCCCTCTAGACTCAGGGGATGCCTCACTTGCCGTTCAAGGCCGTCATCCCCGCCGCGGGATTGGGAACGCGATTCCTCCCCGCGACGAAGGCGATGCCGAAGGAGATGCTTCCGGTCGTCGACAAGCCCGCGATCCAGTACGTGGTCGAAGAGGCGGCGCAGGCCGGCATCGACGACATCCTCGTGATCATCGGCCGCAACAAGAACGCGATCTCGAATCACTTCGACTCGGTTCCGGAACTGGAAGACAAGCTCAAAGACAAGGGCGACACCGAGCGGCTGCGTCGCGTGCTCGAGTCGAGCGACCTCGCCGACATCCACTTCGTGCGGCAGGGCGAGCCCAAGGGCCTCGGACACGCGGTGCTGCGTGCGCAGGCGCACGTGGGCGACCACTCGTTCGCGGTGCTGCTGGGCGACGACCTCATCGACGAGCGCGACGAGCTGCTCACGACGATGCTCGCCGAGCACGAGCGCACGGGCGCCGCGATCATCGCCCTGATGGAGGTCGACCCCGACCACGTCGAGGCGTACGGCGTCGCATCCGTCGAGGAGACCGACGCCGACGGCATCGTCAAGGTCACCGGCCTCGTCGAGAAGCCCAAGAAGGAGGAGGCGCCCTCGAACCTCGCCATCATCGGGCGGTACGTGCTGGCGCCGAACGTGTTCGACATCCTCGAGCGCACCGAGCCGGGCAAGGGCGGCGAGATCCAGCTCACCGACGCCCTGCAGGAGCTCGCGACCGACCCCGACGGACCGGGCGTGTACGGCGTCATCTTCCGTGGTCGCCGGTACGACACCGGCGATAGGGTGGACTACATCAAGGCGATCGTGCAGCTCGCCGCCGATCGCGAAGACCTCGGCCCGGCGCTGCGTCCGTGGTTCAAGGACTTCGCGGCGCGACTGTAGCCGAAGCGACCGCCGGATGGGCCCGCATCCGAGGGAGGTCTCGTGGATCTGACCGCTCCTCGCTCGCATGGGCCGGTGTCGATCCGACTCGTGAAGCAGCGCGACGCGCGCGTGCTGCAGCAGGAGCTGCTGTCGAATCGCGCATGGCTGCGGCCGTGGGAGGCGACCAGTCCCGACGGCCCGGTCTCGTTCGACATGCGGCTCGGCATCCGTCGCCTGCTGCAGCAGTATCGGGACGGGCTCGGCGTGCCGTTCGTCATGGAGTACGACGGCGAGATCGCCGGTCAGCTCAACGTGTGGGGCATCGCGCGCGGATCGCTCGCCTCGGCGACGATCGGGTACTGGGTCAGCGAGCGGTTCGCAGGACGAGGCATCACGCCCACCGCGGTCGCGATGGCCACCGACGTGTGCTTCCGCGAGCTGAACCTCCACCGCATGGAGATCTGCATCCGCCCCGAGAACCGCGCGAGCCTGCGGGTCGTCGAGAAGCTCGGCTTCCGATACGAAGGGCTGCGCCGTCGGTACATCCACATCGACGGGGACTGGCGCGACCACTACTGCTTCGCGCTCGTTCGCGAGGAGGTCCCCGAGGGCGTCCTCGAGCGCTGGATCTCGGGGCGGGCGCCGCAGGATGCGGCATCCGTTCCTCCCTCGGATCGTCTGCACGCGTGAGCCGCGAGCGCACCGACTGAGCGACACGCGCCAGGATGGCCCGCCTGGCGCACTTCGCTCGCTTACCGTTGACCGCATGGGCGGGCAGGTGCTGGGCGGTGGTGTGATCGTCGCCGTGACGGTCCTCCTGTGGCTCGTCTATCTCCTCCCGTCGTGGCACAGCCGCCGTCAGTACGACGCGGCCGAACGCAACGCGGTGCGGCTGAACCAGGCTCTGCGGGTGCTCGCCGAGACGGCCGAGACGCCGGAGGAGGTGCGCCTCGAGCTCAACACGCGCACCGCACTCGCGCAGCAGCGTCTCGCACGCCGCGCGCTCGCCGAACGCGAGCAGGCCGCCCTCGAGCAGGCGCGCATCGAGCTCGAGCAGGCACGCGCCGAACGCGCGGCGGCCCGACGCTCGCCGCAGGCGCGCCGTGCGCGTGCACGCCGCCGCATGCGGCTCGCGGCGACGACCGTGGGAGTCGCGGCGATCGGCTTCGCCGGCTGGGGCGCGTGGGAGGTCGTCACCACCGGTGCGCAGCTCCTGCTGTGGTCTTCGGTCGCGGTGGCTGTGCTGTGCGGGCTCGTGCTCGTGCGCCTGTCGCGTGTCGCCGCGCGCGCGGCCGCGAGGGCGGAGAAGACGGATGCCGCGACCCGCGAGCCCGCGATCGTTCAGGACGTCGCGCTCGAGCCCGCCCGCGAGTGGCAGCCGCGCGAGCTGCCGCGTCCGCTCACGGCGTCCGCCGGATCCCGCGCGGCGGCCGTGCTCGAGGCGGAGGTGGCGCGCGAAGCCCGTCGGCGTGCCGCCGTCGAAGAGGCCATCCGGGCGCGGGCCGAAGAGCAGGCTCCGCCGTCGATCGAGCGTGCGCGGCAGGCGCGCGAGGCTCGCCCGGCCGCGACGGCCACCCCGGATTTCGCCCGAATGGGCTACGTCGACGACGCCGAGATCGAGGCGCACGTGCGCCGGCTTCTCGCGCGCCGCGCGGCGGGGGAGTAGCGCTGAGAGCGGTCCTCGTGTGGTCAGGACGGCCCGTCGAGCCGTGCTAATCTATCTGAGGTTCACGGGCCTGTGGCGCAGTTGGTAGCGCGTCTCGTTCGCAATGAGAAGGTCAGGGGTTCGAATCCCCTCAGGTCCACGAAACGAGTGAAGCCCCTGCTTGTCAGGGGCTTCACTCGTTCTGCAGCTGCTGCGATGCGAACCCCTGGGTGGGCCCACGCTGAAGAGGCTTCGCGCGACGCGCAGCGGCGCGTGGAGGAGCGGTGGGGACGAATCCCCTCAGGTCCACAGAACGACTCAGCCCCCGGCTCGTCCGGGGGCTGAGTCGTTCTCCTGCGAGAACGGCTCGCCCTGTGCCGTGGGGAACGGCACAGGAGTGCATCTTCGACGTGCTCGCTTCACCGGTGCTGCACGTGGGTCATCGGTTCAACGACCGCGGCTGTCGTATGCGCGCTCCGCGAGTCGGCGCGACCCGGCGTGATGGAGGACGACGCAGACGCACACGAGCACGGCGCTGACGAGGATCGGGCCGCGAACGCCGAGCTCGTCGAGTGCCACGCCGCCGACGACGGGACCCACGACCGCACCGATGTTCAGCGCGGTGGTCGCGAACGCGCCTCCCATCGTCGGCGCATCGCCCGCCTCCGCGATGATCCGCGTCACGAGCGTGGTGCCCAGTGCGAAAGACAGGGCCCCTTGAATCAACGCGAGCAGCCACAGGGCCACCGGGTCGAACACCGTCACCGCCAGCACGATCCAGCCGGCCGCGAGCGATGGTCCGGTGACCGCGATCGTCGTCCGCCAGTGTCGGTCACCCAGACGCCCCGCCACTCTGACGCCGAGGAACGCGCCGACGCCGAACGTGGCCAGCAGCAGCGGCATGACCTGCTCGGACAGTCCGGTGCCGCTCGTGGCGAGCGCCGCCAGGTAGGTGAGGGTGGCGAACGTCGCGGCATTGACCAGGACGGCTGCCGCGATGGCCACCTGAACCGGGCGGGAGCGCAGTGTCGCGAGCTCGCGTCTGATGTCGCCGAGCTCGCGTGACGCCGCGGGCGACCGATCGTGCTTCGGCGTCACCACGAGGATCGCCGCGAGCGTCGGGAGGCACAGGAGCGCGATGGTCCACAGCGTCGCCCTCCAACTCAGCGCCTCGCCGATCAGTGCGCCGACGGGAACACCGGCGACGAGTGCGAGGGTCGTTCCGCTGAGGATCACCGCCATCGCACGTGCGTGCCGTTCGGTCGGGACGATCCGCGTGACGGCGGAGAGCGTGACGGCGAGGAATCCGGCGTTCGCCAACGCGGCGAGGATCCGAGTCGCCAACAGCACGGCGAAGCTGTCGGTGACGGCCCCGACGACATGTGCCGCGATGAAGACGCCGAGGAATCCGGCCAGTGTCCATCGCGGGGGAAGCCGGCGAGCTACCGCCGCCATGGACGGCGCGCCGACGATCATGCCGAGCGCGAATCCGGATGTGAGCAGGCCCGCCTGACCGAGGGACGTGCCCAGGTCGCTCGCGATGGCGGGCAGAATCCCCGCCAACACGAACTCAGAGGTACCCTGCGCGAAGACGGCGACAGCGAGCAGATAGACAAGAACGGGCATGAGTGTGCCTTTCGAAGCATGACTCGAAGAACGGGGTGGTGCTTTGGCACTACCGGTGCTTCTCACGCACACGCGGACGAGCAGACTGCGGGAAGGAACACCCCGCACGGCTGCTGGAGAAAGGGTCGCGCGTCGCGGCTACCGGTGAACCGGCAGCCCAGGTCTATCTGCTTCGGGCGAACTCACCCGATCAGAATAGCCTTGATCGACGAAGGACTGCTCGCTCGCGACCGCACGCTCGCCGACTGTCGACGCGTGCACCGCCCCGACGCATCCTGACTCCCCGTTGCGCGGCATCCGCGTTCATGGTTTGTCAATATGGGGTTGACAATTTCAGAAATGCCGAGCACCATCGACGCGTACGCCGACGCGAGACGTGGAGGGCGCGGGCATGCTGGAGCTGAGACCGAACTGCGAGTGGTGCGGCGTGGATCTCCCGCCGAACGACGTCCGGGCGCGCATCTGCAGCTATGAGTGCACGTACTGTGCCGAGTGCGCAGAGAACATCCTGCAGAACGTCTGCCCGACCTGCGGCGGCGACATGGTGCGCAGGCCGATCCGTCCCGCGCGGGAGTGGCGGCCCGGATCGGGCCTGGGCCTCAGGCACCATCCCGCGGGTGAGAAGCGCCACGAGACCCGATGGACGCTGTCGGATGCCGAGCACATGATCCGACTCGTCGGGTCCATCCCACCGGATCGGCGCTGATGCCCGGCGCCGATCTCGTCGAGCGGAAGTCCACGCGCCGATCGCTCACGACTCATTCGAGAGCTCAGGCAGGCACCGTACGCGCTCCGGCATGAGTCGCAGCAGCTGCCAGACAGCGACGGCCGTGACCAGCGTGAGACCCCCGGCCGCCAGTCCCCAGGCGTCGAAGGCCGGGCGATCCGGCTGCGGGAGTGAAGCGATCACCGCGAACAGGCACGTGATCAGGCTCAATATGGCCGCCGCCGACACGATGAACGTGCGCAGCGCGCTGCCCTGCGCGCGCGGTTCAGGTCGCTTCATCAGCAGCACGAGCTCGCGAACGCCGAGCATGGCGGCCAGCCCCGCCACGATGGAGCCGCCTTGCACCTCTGGCTCCGCGCGTGCGGCCGCCAGGTACGCGCTGACGCCGCACGCGAGCACCGCCAGTTGTGCGAGCGCACCCGTTTCCACCCAAGGGGAGGGGGCCGGGCGCTGCGTGTCCTGCTCGCGCCGCGGGATGTACGCCCACGCGTCGCTGTCGAGTCGCCGCGCGAAGTAGCAGACCAGCGTCAGGCACAGCCACGGGCCGATCAGCGGCGTGATCGGATTGTTGCTGACGATCATCAGGAGGGCGCAGAGCCCTACGAGCACGCGCGGCGAGGATGCCTCCTGCAGGAGCAGGCCCAGAAGGTAGCTCCGTCTCGCCGGCGCGATGATCGGAGGCAGGTCCAGCGGATGCATCCGACCGAGACCGTCGCGGCGTCGAGATCCGGCTGCGTCCGCGGTGGTCACATGCGGCCCTTCCCGGTCGAAGCGCGCAGGCGTGCGCCGACGCGGCCGATCTCGTAGACCTTCTGGCGAGACACGCCCAACCGCGCGGCGACGTCGACGGCGCTGAAGTCCTCCAGCAGGTCGTCGACGGCGATCGAGCGCACCCGTGACGCGAGCGAGACGACGTGGGAGGCGAAGGCCGACACCTCCGCGGCGAGAAGCGCCACGGCGAGCGGTCCGCCGAACGGATCGGCCCAATGCTCGTCGTCGCAGTGCGCGGCGGCCGCCGTCAACGTCGCCCCCAGGTCGGCGATCGTCTCGCGGACCATCTCGGGTGTGACTCCGACCTCCTCGAATCGCGACGCGACCGCTGCGACTTCGGGCGGCTCGCGATGCGCGAGTGCGGTGAGCCATGGGGTTGTTGCGATGTTCGCGATCAACGTGGATTCCTCGCTCCGCGCCCGACCAGCAGTGTCAACTCGGAGGTTACACGATGCCGGCCGATCCGGGCACGGCATCCGAGTTGGCGCCGACCGACTCGACACCCCCGGGTTGACAACCTCACGGAGACTCGGCAGGATCGCACTGTAATCCCCCTGTTGACAAAAGGATCGGACGGTGTTGCCATGACCACCCCGACGGTCGACGTACAGCAGTTGCGGAAGGCGTTCGGACCGACCGAGGTGCTCCACGACGTCACCTTCACCGTGCATGAGGGTGAGGTCGTCGGGATCCTCGGTCCGAACGGTGCGGGCAAGACGACGACGATAGAATGCATCGTCGGCGCGCAGCGCCCGACCGGGGGCTCGGTGCGGGTGCTTTCGCGCACTCCCCATCTCGATCGCGGCGCGCTGCGCCAGCTCGTGGGCTATCAGTTGCAGGCCTCGGTCCTCCCGAACGCCCTCCGCGTACGCGAGGTGCTGGAGGTGTTCGCCCGTCTGTACCGGACGCCGCGCGACGTCTCAGAGCTGATGGAGGAGACCGGCCTCACGTCGCTCGCACGCCGCTTCGTGGGCACGCTGTCGGGCGGTCAGCGCCAGCGGCTGTCCACCGCATTGGCGCTGGTCGGCTCGCCTCGGGTCGTCGTGCTGGACGAGCTCACGACCGGATTGGACCCGCAGGCCAGGCTGGCGATGTGGGAGCTGGTCGAACGGGTCAGAGCCGGCGGCATCACGGTTCTGCTCGTGACACACGCCCTCGACGAGGTCGAGCGACTGTGCGACCGCGTGACGGTGGTGCTCGACGGGCGGACGATCTTCACGGGAACGCCGCAGGAGATGCGTCGGCTCGCAGCATCCGGATCGGACGAGCGCGGGTCATTGCAGGATGCCTACGTACAGCTGATCGAGCGGCGGGGAGCGGTCGCCGAGATGGGGAGGAAGTGAGCATGCGTGAGCTCGGTGCGCTCGTGCGGATGGATTGGCTCCAGTTGGTCCGCAATCCCACAGCACTCTTCATGGTGCTGGCGCTCCCGTTCGGACTCCTGCTCCTGCAGGCCTACCTGATCCCGGGCACCAGGACTCCCCTCGACGCGGATGGCCGGACGGCCCTCGATCACTTCGCCGCGGTGGCTCTCATCGTGGCCGCCATGAGCGTCGCGCTGACGAACTACCCGGCGTCGATCGCGGGCTATCGCGAGACCGGGATGCTCCGCCGGCTCGACGCCACGCCGGCCGGCGCGTCGCGGATCCTCCTGTCGCAGTGGGTGGTCTCGATCGGATGCCTCCTTCTGGGGATGATCGCCCTGTGCGTGCTGGAGGTCTGGGTGATCGGCGTCCCGGCACCGCAGAGCCCTGCGGCGGTCATCCTGATCGCCGCCCTCGGCGCGATGTCGCTGATGGCGCTCGGGTCGCTGATCGCCGCCGTGGCGGCGACGGTGCCCATCGCCTACGGGGCGGGTGCGCTGCTGTTCATGCTGGGACTGCTGTTCTCGGGCGTGTGGACGCCGGGGCCGCTCATGCCGCAGGGGCTGCGGGACGTCGCATCCGCGACGCCCCCCGGTGCGATGACGCAAGGGATCGTCGCCGCATGGTTCGACGGCGAGCTCGCAGCGATGACCATCGTCGTGCTGATCGGCTGGACGATCGTGCCCGCGGCATTCGCGGCACGACTGTTCCGCTGGCGCTGAGGGAGGAGAGGAGCAGCATCATGCAGCACAGTTATGAGGCGCAGGTCGAGTGGACGGGCAACCGGGGAGAAGGGACGCGGCACTACCGCTCCTATGACCGGACATGGAACCTGGCAGCACCGGGAAAGCCCGTCGTGGCGTGCTCGAACGACCCCCTCCTCGGCGGCGACCCGACGAAGTACAACCCGGAGGATCTCCTCCTGTCCGCGGTGTCGGCATGTCACATGCTCTGGTACCTGCACCTCGCCAGTCGCGCAGGTCTGACGGTGCACGAGTACGTCGATCGTCCTGTCGGCATCGGCGAGAGCACCGCGGACGGCGTGGGCCGCTTCGAACGCGTGATCCTGCGCCCGACCATCACGCTCGAGCCGGGCAGCGACGTCGCACGGGCGGACGCGATCCACGCCGAGATCCACCGGTACTGCTTCATCGGTCGATCCGTCGCCTTCCCGATCGAGTACGAGGCGCAATACCGCGAGCTGACCTCCACGGGCGGCACGGAGGCTCCGCTCGTCGAAGAGGCGAACCGGTGACCCGCGGTCTCGGTGTCGGAGGGGCGGCCGAGCCGCCCGCATCGTCCGGCGGCACCCGGAGCACGGTGACGGTACGCGCCGCGCGCGAGGACGACGCCGGACGGATGGCGGACATCCTCAACACCGTGATCGCGATCGGCGGGACGACGGCGCACACCGAGCCCTTCGATGAGAAGCGGATTCGGGCGGCGTTCATCGCGCCCACTCGAGGCATCTCGTGCTTCGTCGCCGTCGTGGACCACGATGTGGTCGGATTCCAGGCTCTGGAGTGGTCGGACCCGGAGTGGACCGGCGATCACCCGCTCCCTGCGGACTGGGCCTTCATCTCGACGTATGTCTCGCCGAGCCACCATCGGCGCGGCATCGGTCACGCCCTCTTCGCCCACACCGCGGACGCCGCACGGCGAGCGGGCGTCAGGTTCGTCGACGCGACGATCCGAGCGGAGAACCGGGGCGGCCTCGCCTTCTACGAGGCGATCGGATTCACCGAGTATCGGCGCGACCCGCACACCGTGTCGAAGCGGTTCGCGCCCTCACCCGTACGCCGGCACCGCTTCGCCGCCCGCGCGCCGCGGGACCATCGAGAGGGCGATCACGACGATTCCGCTCAGGTACAGGATCCAGTAGGCGACCCGGAACACCGTCGCCGTCCCGTCGACGACACCACCGACCTCGAGCGAGACGAGGAGGTGCGCAGCGAACAGCAGGCCCGCGCCGACGCCCGATGAGGTGCCGGCGATGATTCCGGTCGTCGCCATCACACCGAGCAGCAGCAGGTACACAACGCCGACTATGCGAAGCGTGGGATCGAGTCCGCTCCAGGTTGCGGCGAGGACCATCGCGATCACCGCGGCGTAGAGCAACCCGACGGCGGCGCGTGGGCCTCGCGATGGGCGCGCGCGGGATGCGGACGCCGCACGAACCGTGACCCGCACGAACAGCACGATGAGCACAGCGCAGGCGGCCGCGTATGCGGCGATGCTCACCAGGAATGCGGCGTGCCCCAAGCCGATCAGACGTGGGTTGCCCAGGACATCGCCGACCCAGCAGAGCATCAGCGCGACGACGAGGAGCCGCGGGCCGCGTGCCCTCCAAACCCACACGGCCAGGATCGGCGCGAGGAGGAACGTCGAGACGAACGCGAGCTGCGCGGGGAGATGGAAGACGACGAGCGCGAACTGCGCCATCGCGGCCAGCGCGAAGGCGAGGAGCCACGGACTGCGAAGAACTCGGGTCGAGGAATCGGACACCCACACCACGCTAGGCGGACGGCGCCGGAGGCCGCGTCGTGCGAAGGGATGATCCGCACTCAACCGGGAGGATGACGCGGGTCGTGCGAGGTGTCGGGATGCGCACCTCGGCACGCTGCGTTCGTGACCGCGTCACACCTCGGCGATGCGCGGCACGACGTCGTTCGCGAGGCGCTCCACCCACTCGAGCTGGCGGTTGGGCCGCACACTCAGCACGACGAGGTCGATCCCGAGGTCGCGCAGCCGCTTCACCTGGTCGAGCCAGTCCGGGGCATCCGGGTTCAGCCGCGCCGCGAGTGCCTGCTTCTCGATCGCGTCGTAATCCGTGCCGACGTCGTCGCAGTGGCGGCGCAGCACGTCGAGCAGCTCGGTGAGCTCCTCGGGGTCCGCGGAGGTGAAGTTGACGATCTGCGCGTGCTGCGCGGCCAGGCGCAGCGTCTTCCGTCGCCCCTTGCCTCCGATCATGATGGGCGGATGCGGCGCCGCGACCGGCTGCGGACTGTTGAGCGTCGCGGCGAGCCGATAGTGCCGGCCCTCGAACGGGCCGTCGTGGTCGCTCCACATCTGCTCGACGATGCGCAGAGTCTCGTCCAGTCGCTCGAAGCGCTCGGCGATCGGCGGGAACGGCACCCCCAGGGCCTGGTGCTCGCGCTCGTACCACGCGGCGCCGATGCCGAAGAACGACCGTCCACCGCTGAGCACGTCGAGCGTGGTCGCTGTCTTCGCCAGAAGCCCCGGGTGCCGATACGTGACACCCACGACGAGCGGGCCGATGCGCATCCGGTGGGTGTGGGCGGCGACGAACCCGAGCGTCGTGTACGCCTCGAGCATGGGCTCAGCGGCGTCTCCACTGGCGTCCATCTGGAACCAGTGGTCCATGACGGTGAACTGGTCGAAGCCGCCGGCCTCCGCGGCCTCGGCGGTGGCGACGATGTCGCCTGCGATGGCCGGGGTGCCCCCCGGCGTCGTGTAGTTCCAGTAGTGGATTCCCGTACGCATGGTGACAGGGTAGGGGCGGCCGAGGGCGCGTCGGCCGGTCCCGGCGAAAGTCCTTGCGCGGGATCGGATCGATTGCGCAAGAAATCGACAACAGGGCGACAGTTCGCGACGAATGCTTGATACTTGGCGATGCGCACGTCTACAGTGACGGCAACGGGCACCCCGAAGCTCCTCACGAGAAACGAGTCGACGATGACACGTCCCCTCCCCGCCGTCGCTGCGCTCGCCGCGGCATCCGTCACCATCGCCATGCTGGCCGCCGCGCCTGCGGCCACGGCCGCACCACCGTGGTCGGCGCCGCCGCCCGACCCCGTGATCACACGCGCGGCGCTCGATCCCGCGCTCACGGAGGGGCGCGGCGCCGACGTGCCGTTCCTCGAGCAGGAGGCCGAGAACGCCCGGACCAACGGCACCGTGCTCGAGGCCGGGCGGGACGCGTACACGGTGGTGGGGGAGGCATCCGGTCGATCCGCCGTCAGCCTCGCCCCCGGCCAGTGGGTCGAGTTCACCCTCCCTGCGCCGACGAACGCGATCACGGTGCGGTACAGCATTCCGGATGCCGCGGACGGGGGCGGCATCACAGCCCCGCTGCGCATCACGACGAAGAACAAGCCGTACACACTCACGATGACGTCGCAGTACGCATACCTCTACAACCAGTACCCGTTCACGAACGACCCGAACGCCGGACTGCTGCATCCGGACTGGTGGATCGCCGAATGCTCCTGCGTACCGCAGTTCGACCTGCCGGACTTCGAACCCGACAAGCCCTTCCGGCCCATGAAGTTCTTCGACGAGGAGCGGGTCCTCTTCGACAAGACGTACGACGCCGGCGACGTGATCCGGCTCACGGCGCCCCACGGCGTCGCGGCGACCGTGATCGACCTCGTCGACACCGAGCTCGTCGGACCGCCGCACGAGGTGCGGAATGCCGAGAACGTCCTGAAGTACGGCGCCGACAAGCACGGTCGCAAGGACTCCGCTCCGGCGATCGAGAAGGCGATCGCCGCGGCCCACAAGAGCGGGCTGCCCGTCTACCTCCCGCCGGGAACGTACCGAGTCGACCGCCACATCATCGTCGACGATGTCGCGATCATCGGTGCGGGCCACTGGTACACGAAGGTCAAGGGGAGCCAGGTCGCACTCCCGACGCCCGCGCCCGACGGATCGGTGCACACGGGCGTGGGCTTCTACGGCAAAGATGCCGCCGACGGCGGAAGCCGCAACGTGCACATCTCGGGCCTTGCGATCGAGGGTGACGTGCGCGAGCGCATCGACACCGACCAGGTGAACGGCATCGGCGGCGCGTTCAGCGACTCGACCTTCCGCGACCTGCACATCCAGCACACGAAGGTCGGCATCTGGCTCGACGGCCCGATGTCGAACGTCACGATCGAGGACTCGATCATCGTCGACCAGATCGCGGATGCCGTGAACTTCCACCGCGGCGTGACCGATTCGCGCGTCGTCAACACGTTCGTGCGCAACACGGGCGACGACGGCCTCGCGATGTGGGCGGAGACCGACCAGAACGCGCGCAACGTGTTCGAGCGCAACACCGTGCAGTCCCCGACGCTCGCGAACGGCATCGCGATCTACGGCGGGCGCGACAACACCGTCGCCCGCAATCTCGTCGCCGACCCCGTGCGCGAGGGGAGCGGGCTGCACGCCGGCGCCCGGTTCGGCGCGGAGCCGTTCGAAGGCGCGCTGAGCTTCACCGACAACACGACCGTGCGCGCGGGCGGGTTCGAACTCAACTGGAGGATCGGCCTCGGCTCCTTGTGGATCTATGCACTCGACCGGTCGATCGACGGCGCGATCCGGGTCACGGGCGACCACTACCTGGACTCGACCTACAACGCGATCATGATGGTGTCGGAGTGGGCGGTGCGCAACGACGTCGCGATCACGGATGTCGCGTTCAAGGACGTCCGCGTCGACGGCACCGGCACCTCGGTGCTGAGCGCGCGGGTCGCGGGCGGCGCCTCGTTCGAGAACGTCGACGCCCGCAACGTCGGCGCGGTCGGGATCAACAACTGCGGCTCGTTCAACTTCCCGCCGACGGGGAGCGAGTTCACCGTGACCGACCTCGGCGGCAACGACGGCGGCGGCACCACGGGGCCGTGGATGGCGGCGTGGGAGCTGCCGAACACGATCACGTGCGACGACCGGCCGCCGGTCGTGACGCCGCCGCCCCCGTCGCCATGGGTGCAGCCGTGAGCGCTTCGCGCTGACGCACGAAGGAGGCGGATGCCGCGACCGACTGGGCCGCGGCATCCGCCTCTCTCGTGCTCTGCGCCGCGCCGGCGCGATCAGCCCGCCAGCTCGTGCAGCAGGAACGCGCACAGGAAGCCGATCGTCGCCCACAACCCCGTGAGCGCGCGCTGCTCGGCGAACGCCTCGGGGATCATCGTGTTGCAGATCATCGCGAGCAGAGCACCCGCGGCGACCGTCGTGATGACGGCGATGACGCTCACCGGCGCGGCCTGCAGGGCGGTGTACCCGACCACGGCCGCGACGACCGTCACGAGGGCGATGCCGCCCCACAGCAGCGCGACCGCGCGACCGCTCGAGCCGCCGCGCTTGAGCGCCGCCGTCGACCCGAGTCCCTCCGGGACGTTGCTGATCGCGATCGCTGCGACGATCGGGATGCTGATGCCGCCCTGCAGCACGGACAGACCCATGACGATCGACTCCGGGATGCCGTCGATGAGGCCGCCGACGGCGATCGCCACACCCGTGCCGCCCGCAAGCCGTGCACCGCGGCGTGCGGCGATGTTCGCGTGTGGAACAGTCGGCGGGACCGATGGCGGCGGCTGCTTCCTCGGGCGTGACACGAGCCGGTCGGCGACGATGTACAGGATCGCGCCGGCGAGGAATCCCACGCCGACCGGAAGCAGTCCCCCTGCCTCGGCGGCCTCTTCGACGAGCTCGAACGCGAGCGTCGAGATGAGCACGCCTGCGCCGAGCGCCATGATGCCTGCGACGACCATCTGCGGGATGTCGATGAACCACGCGATCGCGGCGCCGACGAGGAGCGCTCCGCCGGCGATCAGTCCGCTGAGCGCCGCGAGCCAGAGTCCGTCCATGGCGTCAACCTAGCGGCGAGCCGCGCGCCGTGGCGGCGGGCACGCTGAACCGGCGCACGCGAGAGGCTGCCCGTGCGCCGGTTCGCGAGTCGGTGGGTCAGTGCGCGAGCGCGGGCTTGCGTCCGCCTTCGGCGAGACGCTGGGCGGCGAGGCCCTCGGCCGCCTCGAGGGGAGAGACGCCGCGCGACTCCGCCTCGTCGAACACGCGACGGACGGTGTCGCCGATCGCCGCGACGCGATCCATGACCTCGGCCTTCGTTCCGAGCTGCTTCGCGACGAGGTCGAGGTAGATCACGCCGCCCGCGTTCACGACGAAGTCGGGCGCGTAGAGGATGCCGCGCGAAGCGAGCTGGTCGGCACCCGCGCGCTCCGCGAGCGGGTTGTTCGCGGGTCCGCACACGGCCTTCGCGTCGAGGGAGTCGACCACGTCCTTCGTGAGCACGCCGCCGATGCCGGCCGGCACGAACACGTCGGCCGGAACGAGGTGCTCGGTGCCGGGCTCCGCCCAGTCGACGCCGAGGTCGGCGGCGAGGTCGCGCTTCGCGGGGTTGACGTCGGTGACCGTGAGGACGGCGTCCTCGGCCGCGAGCCGCACGGCGAGGCGGCTGCCGACCTGGCCGAGGCCCGAGATCGTGATGCGACGGCCCTTGACGTCGCTCGACCCTGTGATCCGCTCGAGGGTCGCGCGGATCGCCTCGTACACGCCGATGCTCGTGGGGCCGGCCGGCTCGCCCGAGCCGCCGACGGCGTCGGGGAGGCCCACGACGTGCTCCGTGCGCTCGCTCACCACGAGCATGTCCTCGGTCGTCGAGCCGACGTCTTCGGCCGTCCGGTACAGGCCGTGGAAGGACTCGACCGCGTCGCCCAGGTCCAGGAACGCCGCGCGGCGGCGCTCGCCATCGAGCTGGGTTCCGGGCGGCAGCGCGATCACGGACTTGCCACCGCCGGCGTCGAGGCCTGCCGCGGCGTTCTTGAGCGTCATCGCCTCCGAAAGGCGAAGCGCGTCACCGAGCCCGTCGCTCCAGCTCGGGTACGTCCACAGGCGTGCACCGCCGAGGGCGGAGCCGAGCACCGATGAGTGCAGCGCGACGATGATCACCAGGCCGCTCCGACGACCCGTGATCACCTCCACGCGCTCGTGGTCGAAACGGGGCAGGGGCAGGGTGTGCGTCATCGCGATCCTCTTCCGGCGGGCCTTGTGGGCTGTGCGCTGCGAACGCCGCCTCTTCGCGGCATCCGCCTTCTATTGCACCACCGCGCGGCGGACTGTTCAACCGTTCGCCCGGCGAGTGAGCAGATCGCTCAGACGATCTCACTCATCGTCCACGAAGGAGCGCAGGATGCGCCAAGACTCCGGATGCTGCGCCGATACCCTCGGGAGATGACGACGGCGCGCTACACCCACGGCCACCACGAATCCGTCCTGCGCTCGCACGAATGGCGCACAGCCGAGAACTCGGCCGCATACCTCCTCCCGCATCTCGAGGCCGGACGGTCGCTGCTGGACGTCGGGTCGGGACCTGGCACGATCACCGTCGACTTCGCGCAGCGGCTCGCGCCGGGGCCGGTGAGGGGCGTGGACGCGTCGTCGGACGTCGTCGCGAAAGCGGTGGCGCTCGCGGCGGAGCGCGGCGTCGACAATGTCGAGTTCGCCGTGGGCGACGCGTACGCACTCGAGGCGGCGGATGCCTCATTCGACGTCGTGCACGCGCACCAGGTGCTGCAGCACCTCGAGCGTCCCGTCGACGCACTGCGGGAGTTCGGCCGCGTCGCCGGGCCGGACGGCCTGGTCGCCGTGCGCGACGTCGACTACGAGGGGACCATCTGGTACCCGCTGCTCCCGGCACTGGCGGAGTGGCTCGACCTGTACGTGCGGGTGCACCGCAGCTCGTCGGGCGAGCCGGCGGCGGGGCGTCGCCTCAAGTCGTGGGCGCGCGCGGCCGGCCTGCGCGACGTCGTCTCGACCGCGAGCGTGTGGGTGTTCGAGTCTCCCGAAGACCGCGCCTTCTGGGGAGGCATGTGGGCGGATCGCGTCGTGCAGTCGGCCTTCGCCGACCGCGCGCGGGCGATCGGAGCCGACGACGGACAGCTCGAGCGCATCTCGGACGGCTGGCGCGAGTGGGCGGATCATCCGGACGGGTGGCTGCTCATGCCGCACGGTGAGATCCTGGCGCGCGGAGCCGACAGCGGGCGCCGATAATCTGGGCTCGTGACTGCTCACCTGCCCACCCGAAGCCGACTCGTCCACGACTCCCTGCGCGCCGCCGGCATCGCCGGTGACATCGTGGTGCTTCCGGATGCCGCGTCCACCGCTCCGCTCGCGGCCGCCGCGCTCGGGGTCGAGGTCGGCGCGATCGCGAACAGCCTCGTGTTCTGGAGCGACGGCGAGCCCCTGCTCGTCATGACGAGCGGCGCGCATCGGGTCGACACCGCCGCTCTCGCCGAGCGCCTCGGACGCACCTCGATCAAGCGCGCGACGCCCGAACAGGTTCGCGAGGCGACGGGCCAGGCGATCGGGGGAGTGGCGCCCACGGGGCATCCGTCGCCGCTCACGACCATCGTCGACGAGGATCTCGCCCAATACCCCGAGATCTGGGCCGCGGGCGGAACGCCGCACACGGTCTTCCCGCTGACGTTCGACGAGCTCGTGCGCCTCACGAGCGGGACGGTCGCGAAGGTCGACTGACGTTCCCCGGGGCACCCCCGCCTACGCCGAGATCGCGCGAACACCGGTCTCCGCCGTGGGAGACCGGTGATTCGCGCGATCTCGGCGCCCGCTGGAGAGTGGGTCAGCGGGGACGCACGATCTGCGCGCACGCGATCGCCGCGGCCGCCGACCACGCTTGCGGGCGGCACGCCGCGGGATACGGCGTCGGCACGGACGTCTGCCACGCGGGGTCGCCCGAGTGCAGCTCGGGCACGCGGTAGGCGAACCCCTCGGCCGCGGCGACGAGCCCGCGCACGACGTCGCGCGCGGCATCCGTCAAACCCGCTCGCTGCATGCTCCACGCGATGATCGCGGTGTCGTGCGTCCACACGCTGCCGCCGTGGTACGACAGCGGCCAGTAGCCGGCGGAGCCCGTCGACATGGTTCGGATGCCGAAGCCCGACGACATCGACTCTCCGAGCAGCAGCTCGGCGACCACGCGCTCTTCATCGGGGTCGAGGATGCCGGTGCCCACGAGGTGTCCGATGTTGCTCGTCAGAGTGTCGACCGGACGCTTGTCGCGGTCGAGAGCGATCGCCGGGAACCGCCCCTCGGGCGTCTGGACCCAGTACGACTCGCGGAACCGCGAGCGCAGGCTCGACGCCCATTCGCGAAGCGCCGACGGTGAGAGCGCCCCCTCGCCCTCTCCGCCGAACGCCTCGAGGAGGTCGGCACCGGCGATCGCCGCCTCGTACGCGTATCCCTGAACCTCGCACAGTGCGATGGGCCCGCGCGCGAGGGTGCCGTCGCGCCATTGGATGGAGTCGCCCGAGTCCTTCCATCCCTGGTTCGCCAGCCCCCGGCCGGTGCGATCGATGTAGTCGATGAAGCCGTCGCCGTCGCTGTCGCCGTACTCCACGAGCCACCGCAGCGCGCCGTGCAGCGCGGGGACGAGGTCGCGCACCTCGCGCTCGGGCATCCCCGCGCGCCACGCGTCGGCGAGCAGGCACACCCACAGCGGAGTCGCGTCGACGCTGCCGAAGTACAGGGGCGGGAGAGTCACGCCCTCGCTCGGCAGCTCGAGCGCCGATGAGCGCAGTTCGTGCAGGATCTTGCCCGGCTCCTCGGCGGTCGCGATGTCGACCTCGGTGCCCTGCATGCGCGCCAGCACGCGCAATGTCGATGCCGCGATCCCCACGTCGACGGGCAGCGCGAGCCGTGCCGTCCAGAGGGAGTCGCGTCCGAACAGTGTGAAGAACCACGGCGCTCCGGCCGCGAAGAATTCGTCGTTGGGGTTGTCGGTCGCGGTGAGCCGGAGCGCGTCGAGGTCGCCGAGCGCCGTGTCGAGCCATCGGTCGAGGCGCGTGTCGCCCGTCGGTCCGTGCCGTCCGCCGGGGGGAGGCCACGCCCCGGCAGCGCTGTGCACCACGGAGGCGTGGTCGTGCAGGTCGAGTGTGAACGACACGGATGCCGCCCCGTGCGCGTCGACGACGACGGGCCATTCCGCCGTGACGGCGTCTGCGGCGGCCGTGATGTCGGCCCCGGGCGCCGAGAGGGCGAACGATCGGCGCTCGTGGGTGACGGTGGCTGTCGCATCCGTCATGGCGATCACCGCCGTCTGCGTGACCGCGAGGCCCGCCTTCACGTCGTGCAGTGACGCGAAGTCCGGCGCGATCGCGAGAGCCAAGGCCGTCTCGACTGGATGCGGGAGCCCCGATTCGATCGTCCACGTCTCGGTCACGCGGCCTGCTTCGACGCGGCGATCACGCACGAAGCGCAGTCGTGGATCGGGCATGGGATCGTCGAGCCCCCGCAGGAGGCCGCCGAACACGACGCGTGACGGGCCGTCGGGCGAGACCGAGATCCACTCGATGCGCGATCCTCGACAGGTTGCGGTCATCGAGCGGATGTGGCGCACGTCGCCGTGGTACACCCCGTCGATCGTCTGAGCACCGAGGTCGCCCTCGCGCCCCGACCACACCTGGGTCGGGGCGCGCAGGGCGATCACCGCGTCGTCGAGGAGCGGCTGCAGCGCGATCGGGTTCGAACCTGCGGTCATTCCTTGACGGCTCCTTCGCTGACGTTCATGATGCGGCGCTGGAAGATGAAGAACATCACCGCGACGGGGATCGTCATGATCACCGCCGCCGCGAGCTTGAGCGGGAACTGCGACCCCTGGCTCAGCTGGCCCGATGCGAGCGCCGCGACACCCTTCGTGAGGGTGGTCAGGGCGGGCGACTGCGTGGCGACGATGAAGTGGTTGAGCTCGTTCCACGATCCTTGGAACGACAGGATCACGATCGTGATGAGCGCGGGCCTCGCCATCGGCAGCACGACCGACCAGAACACGCGGAACGTGCCGGCGCCGTCGATGCGAGCCTGCTCTTCGACCGAGACCGGTATCGACTCGAAGAAGTTCTTCATGATGAACACTCCGGCCGCGTCGACCAGCAGCGGGAGGATCATGCCCGCGTACGAGTCGTAGATGCCGAGCTGGTTGATCACGAGGAACTTCGGGATGAGCAGCACGACCGCCGGCACGGCCATCACGGCCACGACCGCGGCGAACACGATCCCGCGTCCGCGGAAGTGCAGCCGCGCGAGGGCGTAGCCGGCGAGCGAGCAGAAGAACACGCGACCGAGCGTCACGAAGATCGTCACGATCGCCGAGTTCGCGAACCAGATCGGGAAGTCGCTGCGCAGGAACAGTCGCTCGTACGCCGCGAACGTGAACGTCTGCGGGATGAGCGAGATCGGATTCGCGGCCGCCTCGGGCTCGGTCTTGAACGAGGTCGCGACCTGCACGAGGAACGGATAGATGTAGACGATCGTTATCGCGATCAGCACCGCGTAGAGGACGATCTGCCACACCATGGGTGCGCGCAGCCACCGCTGCCGTGTCGGCTTGGGCCGGTGCAAGGGCTCCTCGGTGAGCACCCGCGCTTCGTCGAGGGTCGTGCCGGTCATCGCTTCGCCTCCTTCGGCTGCGACGGCTGGTACTGGCGGGCGCGGCGCTTCGACACCGGCCGGTCGCGAAGCACCCAGCGCTGGAAGATCGTGAAGATGACGATGATCGCGAACAGGATGAACGCGATCGCGGCACCGCGACCCCAGTCCTGATCGAGGAACGCCGACGAGTACGAGAGGTACGCCGGAGTCAGGGTCGTCTTGGACGGCCCGCCCTGCGTTCCGGTGTAGATCTGATCGAACACCTGCCAACAGCCGATGAGGCCCAAGGTCAGCACCGTGAAAAGGGTCGGTCGCAGCTGGGGGAGCGTCACGCGCCAGAACCGCTGCCACGCATTCGCGCCGTCGACCATGGCCGCCTCGTTGACCTCACCGCTGAGGTTCTGCAGCGCCGCGATGAACAGCAGCATGAATGTGCCGCTCGTCGTGAAGACGGCCATGAGGATGAACGCCGTCATCGCGACGGACGGCCCGGCCAGCCAGTCCCACCACGAGATCCCGAGGAAGTCGTTCTCGGTCAGGGCGGCGGGTCCGCTCGTGACGCCGACCGCCCTGAGACCGTTGTGGACGATACCGGTCGGATCCTGGAACCAGTTCGGTCCGTTGATGCCGAGCCACGAGAGCACCTCGTTCACGACTCCTGTCGCCGAGAACAGGAACAGCCACAGCACGGTGATCGCGACGGAGCTCGTCACCGACGGGAAGTAGAACGCGGTGCGGAAGAAGCCCCGGCCGCGCAGGATCGCGCGGTTCACGAGCACGGCGAGGAAGAGCGACAGCGCGGTCTGGATCGGCACGACCAGCAGCACGTACCACGCGTTGTTGCGCAGCGAGGTGCCGAAGTCGCGCGTCGGGAGTCCGCCGTCGACGGTGATGGCCGCGTAATTCTCGAGGCCGACGAAGTTGACGTTCGCCGACAGGGGGCTTCCCCTTCCCGTCCAATCCGAGAAGCTCACCCACAGCGCCATCAGGACGGGCGCGAGCAGGAAGATCCCCAGGATCAGGATGACGGGAAGAGTGAAGACCCAGCCGGCGAGCGCCTCCCCGCGCCGGATGCCCCGGCCGGAGCCTCCCGCTCGGGGAGGCGCTGCGACGGTGGCGGTCATGGGGTCAGCCCACGATCGCTTCGGCGTTCTCCTGCACCGTGTCGAGGATCTGCTGCGGATCGCCTGTCTTGAGGCCCTCGAGCTGTGCGTTGAAGTCGGAGATCACCGCGGAGATGCCGTCGTTGGTCGGAACGCCCTTCGCATAGTCGGCCCCCGCGATGAAGGCGGCGAGCTCGGGGTTGTCAGCCTTCCACTGCTCGGCGGCGGACTGGACCGACGGCATCGGGCCGAACGCCTCCGAGAACGCGAGCTGCTGCTCGGCGCTCGTCAGGTACTCGACGAGGTCGAGCGCGGCCTGCTGGTTCGGGCTGTCGGCGGCCATGCCCCAGCAGTTCGTGAACTGCATCGTGCCCTTGCCGGCAGGACCCTCCGGCAGCTCGACGACCTGGTACTCGACGTCTGGGAAGTCGTTCGTCATGGCGCCCTGGATCCAGTTGCCCTCGATCGTCATGGCCGCCAGCTGCTTGCCGAACGCCTCGCCGCCCCAGCCTGCGCCGAGGTCGGACGAGTACGCGAAGCTGCCGGCCTCCATCTGCTCCTTGACGTAGGTGAGGGCCTCGACGTTCTCGGGGCTGTTCGCGACGGCCTCCGTTCCGTCGTCGCTGATGAGCTGGCCGCCCGCCTGCGCCATGAAGGCACCGACGCGCTGGTACTCGGGGCCGAACGCGAGGCCCGTGACGCCGTCCTTCGTCAGAGTGGCGGCGACGTCGGAGAGCTCGTCCCACGTGGTCGGGATGTCGTCGTCGGTGAGGCCGGCCGCCTCCCACAGGCTCGTGTTGACGATGAGCTGCAGCGTCGAGAAGTCCTTCGGCGCGCAGTAGAACTCGTCCTCGAAGGTGAAGTTCTGCACGAGCGACGGGAAGAAGTCGTCCTTGTTGGACAGCAGGTCGCCGTAGGCCTTGAGCGAGCCGTTGCCCGCGTAGCCGGCGAGAGCCTCGGTCGCAAGGTAGAAGAGGTCGGGCGGCGATCCGGCCGCGAACCCCTGCGAGAGCTGCTGGGGGAGGTCGTTCGCGACCTGGACGGTCGCGTCGATGCCCGATTCCTCGGACCACGCGGCGACCGCCTCGGTCACCGCATCCGTCTCGGCGTCGCCGGACGAGCCGATGAGGATCGTGAGCGCCTCGTCCGACGACGTGAGCTCGGAGTCGTCGCCGCCTCCGGCACCGCCACCGTCGTCGAACCCGGATCCGCACGCCGTGAGCGCGAGGGCGCCGGTCACCAGGAGCGCGCCGGTGCCGAGGATCGCGCGGGTCTTGTGCCGTGTCATGGTCTCTTCTCCTTTGAATGACGTTCTCGGTGCATGAAGGCAGTTTGATCGTTCAAAGAATCTAGCTAGTTTGAACGATCAAAGTTATCATCGACCCCACGGTAGGAATGTGGTCCTCGTCCTGTCAAGGGCATCAGCGCACCGTAGGATGACGATTTGAAGGATCAGAACCCTGGGGAGCCGCGGATGGCGAAGCCGCCGACCGTCGAAGACGTCGCGACGGCGGCGGGGGTCTCACGCCAAACCGTCTCGAACGTGATCAACACGCCCGAGGTCGTACGGGCCGAGACGCGCGACCGCGTGATGCGCGTGATCGAAGAGCTCGGCTACCGGCCGCACGCGGCGGCGCGCCGATTGCGCACGCGGCGCAGCTCGACGATCGGGATCCACCTCGACCCGTACGCGGGAGGGATCTCCGGCGTCGTCCTCGACCGCTTCGTGCACGCGCTCACCGAGCAGGCGAGCGAGCGCGGCATGCGCATCCAGCTCTACGCGGCGCGGACGCCAGACGACGAGATCGCGCGCATGCAGGAGCTCATCACGGGCGGCGAGATCGACGCCGTCGTGATCACCGGAACCTTCCATGGCGATCCCCGCACACGGTGGCTGCTCCAGCGGGGCATCCCGTTCGTGTCATTCGGGCGGCCCTGGGGCGCCGACGACGTCGCGGACCCCGCGCACCTGTGGGTCGACGTCGACGGTGCCGCGGGCACGGCGGCCGCGACGCGCCATCTGCTGCAGACCGCCGGCCCGCGCATCGCGTTCCTGGGCTGGCCGCGCGGATCGGGAACCGGCGACGACCGCGAGCGCGGCTGGAGCGACGCGATGGCGGCGGCGCGCGCGTCGGGTGTGCGCCTCACGAGTGAGGACGGCGTCGCGCAGGCGCGCGCCGCCGCAGCGGACGCACTCGCGTCCGACAGCGAGCTCGACGGCATCGTGTGCGTGAGCGACTCCCTCGCGATCGGCGCCCACCTGGCCGCCGTGGCGGCCGGACGCCCGGACCTGCCCGTCACCGGGTTCGACAACACCAACGCGGCCGAGGCCCTCGACATCTCGAGCGTCGAGCAGCTCCCGGAGCAGGTGGCGGCCGGTGCTCTCGAGCTCCTCATGGGCTCGACCGGGAGCGTCGTCGCCCCGCGGCGCACAGCGGCCGGCGAGGCCCACGTGCTCGTCGAGCCGCGGCTCATCGTCCGCTGACCTCGACGACGTGGGCCGTCGCCGACCGGAGCGTCAGCGGCGCGCGGGCACCGGGAAGCGCAGCGTCGCGGCGACCGGTGAGCCGTCGATCGACTCCTCCTTGCGGATCGCCCGCACCTTCCCTCCCGCGCGCAGCACACGCGTGACGAGCTCGTCGACCACGTCGTATCCGTCGCGGCTGCCGTCGTTCGAGAGCTCCACGTTGCCGTAGTCGTCGACGCGCCCGTGCACGTCGGCATCGAGATCGAAGCGCAGCTCGTCGACGGCATCCGCAACCGTCGCCGCCGCGACGTCGCGCAGCCGCGTGGTCGCGAGGCCCTGCGCGCGCAGGTTGCCGAACCGCTCGCGCCACTCGCGGAGGTCGGCGGCCCGCCGCCGGTCGAGGATCTCGCGCGCGATCTTCTCGACCCGCTCGCGCGTGAGCGAGTCCGGATGCTCGTGCACGACGTCGTCGAGCAGGCAGTCGTGCGTGTTGACGGCTCGATACGCGGAGTCGAGGTCGTCGCTCGCGACCAGGATGAGCGGCACGCCACGCGGCACGATCTTCACGACCTCGTCCTGCACGACGCGGCAGAAGCGCTCGCGCTCGACACGCTCTCCCGTGGCACCGTGCGCGCGGTGCCGGTCGAACGTGCCGTCGGTCGCCGTGCGCTCGAGCATGAGCCGGTGGTCGTCGGGGAGGGGGAGCGGATGCTCCACCAGTCGTCCCTCGTCATCGAGCTCGGCGAGCTTCGCGCCCTGCTGCGTCACCTTCACGACGAAGCCGTGCAGCGGGAACGACACCGCGCGGATGAGACCCGACACGTCGAAGCGGTCGGAGACGACGACGCGGTCGGCGAGGTGGTTCGCGACCCGGAACGCATGAAGCACGCCGGGGGCTGCGAGGAGCACCATCGAACGCGACTGCCGCGTCCAGAACTCGTCGTCGCCGAGCACCGCCCGGAGCCGGCCGACGACGTCCTGGCGGGCGCCGTGCGGCAGGTCCATTCCTTCGAGCTGACGCGCCGCCTGGTCGATCGCGTCGCGCAGCGCTATGCGGATGCGTTCGTGGTCCTGAGGGACCGGAGACGACGCGAGGCTGATCGACACGCTCGCCGCGTCCCGGTGCTCCGTGAGGGAGATGAGCCGTTCTCTGTCCGGAATGTCTACAGGGAGCATGGGGCCACGATAGGCGCGCTCGGCGAGCGCCGCATCAGGGTTGCGGATGCGCCGCGATCGGCCTACCGCCGGAGGTCACCTGCCGCCGATGCGATGCGACAGCTCTTTCGCGGCGTCGTCCACGAGGCCTGCGACGCGCTCGACATGCGTGTCGGAGTCCTCGGGCCACGTGACGGCGATCGCCGCCGCCGGCCAGTCGGCGTGGTCGCGCACGGCGACGCCCGCCGATCGCAGCCCGAGGGTGACCTCCCCGTCCTCGACGGCGTAGCCGCGACTGCGCACCTCGCGCAGGACCTCGCGCAGCTCGCGCGGATTCGCGGGACCGCGACCTGTGCGATCGGCGAAGGCGGAGGCATCCGGGTACAGGGCCCGAACCTGCTCGCGAGGGAGCGCCGCGAGCATCGCTCGTCCCGTCGCGGTGAGGTGGGCGGGCAGCCGCACGCCGACATCGGTCACGAGCGCGGGACGCCGGGGAGCGCGCTCCTCGACGATGTAGAGCACGTCCCGCCCGGTCATGACGGCGAGGTGCGCGCTCTCGCCCGCGCGGTCGGCGAGCGCCGCGACGATGGGGCGGCCGAGGCGCGCGAGCGGCTGCTGCCGCGCGTACCCTCCGGCGAGTTCGAACGCCGCGGTGCCCAGGCCCCATCGCCGCTCGGCGGGCACGTGCACGACGAAGCCGTGCGCGGCGAGCGTGCGCAGCAGGTGGTAGACGGTCGAGCGGGGGATGCCGAGCTGCGTCGCGATCGCCTGGGCCGCCGCCGGTCCGCGCTGGCGCGCGAGGAACGACAGGATCCGGAGGGTCTGGTCCGCCGCGGGAACCTGGGGCTTGTCTGGGATCACAGACACAGGATGCCACGCGCGGCTGTCGTGCGCCGGTGCACGGGTGTGGAATCGGTCGCATGACCACCGTCACCCCTTCGCTCGACGTCGTCACGGTGGGCGCCGCACCCCTGCGCCCGGACGACGTCGTCGCCGTCGCCCGTCACGGCGCGCGCGTCGAGCTCGATCCCGCAGCCCTCGAGCGCGTCGCCGCCACCCGCTCGCTCGTCGAGGGTCTCGCCGACGACCCACAGCCGCACTACGGCATCTCGACCGGGTTCGGCGCCCTCGCGACGACATTCATCCCGCTGGAGCGACGGATGCAGCTGCAGGCGAGCCTCATCCGCTCGCACGCCGCCGGCACGGGCCCCGAGGTCGAATCCGAAGTCGTCCGGGCGCTGCAGCTCCTGCGCCTCCAGACGCTTGCGACCGGACGCACGGGCGTTCGCCCTGTCGTGGTCGAGACCTACGCGGCGATGCTCAATGCCGGCATCACGCCGATCGTGCGCGAGTACGGTTCGCTCGGATGCTCCGGCGACCTCGCACCGCTCGCCCACATCGCGCTCGCGGCGATGGGCGAGGGCGACGTGCGCGTGATCGATCCCCGCACCCCGGGCGTCTCGGGCGGGATCGTGGGCGCGGCGGAGGCGCTGGCTGCGGCATCCGTCACGCCCCTCGAGCTCCGCGAGAAGGAGGGGCTCGCGCTCATCAACGGCACCGACGGCATGCTCGGCATGCTGCTTCTGGCCGCCCATGACCTGCGGATGCTGCTCGACACGGCGGACGTCGCCGCCGCGATGTCGATCGAGAGCCAGCTCGGCACCGACGCCGTCTTCGCCGCCGACCTCATGGCGCTGCGCCCGCAGACGGGCCAGGCGGCGTCGGCCGCGAACCTGAGAGCGCTCCTCGCGGGCTCGGCGATCATGGAATCGCACCGCGACCCTGCCGTCTGCACGCGCGTGCAGGACGCCTACTCGCTGCGCTGCTCGCCCCAGGTGCACGGTGCCGCGCGCGACACGCTCGAGCACGCGAACCTCATCGCGTCGCGCGAGCTCGCCGCAGCGATCGACAACCCCGTGATCACACCCGACGGGCGCGTCGAGTCGAACGGCAACTTCCACGGCGCGCCGATCGCGTACGTGCTCGACTTCCTCGCGATCGCGGTCGCCGACGTCGCGTCCATCTCGGAGCGGCGCACCGACCGTGCGCTCGACCCCGCGCGCAGCAACGGGCTGCCGCCGTTCCTCGCGCACGAGGCGGGGGTCGACTCGGGGCTCATGATCGCCCAGTACGCGGCTGCGGGGATCGTGTCCGAGCTCAAGCGGCTCGCGACGCCGGCATCCGTCGATTCGATCCCGTCGTCGGCGATGCAGGAGGACCACGTCTCGATGGGCTGGGCAGCGGCCCGCAAGCTCCGCCGCGCGATCGACGGGCTCGCGCGCGTGCTCGCGATCGAGCTGGTGACGGCGGCCCGCGCGCTCGACCTGCGGGCGCCGCTCGACCCCGCCCCCGCGACCGCCGCGGCGCGCGACCTCCTTCGCACGCGCGTCGGCGGCCCCGGTCCCGACCGCTTCCTGTCGCCCGACATCGAGGCGGCGACCGAACTCGTCACCACCGGCGCGATCGCACGTGCTGCGCTCGAAGCCGCGCCCGCACACGACACCACCGAGGAGCAGAGCCGATGATCGAGACACCGAGTGCACAGCAGGCGCGCACCGTGCGCGCGCCGCGAGGCGCCGAACGCACCGCGAAGAGCTGGGAAGCCGAAGCCGCCAAGCGCATGCTCATGAACAACCTCGACCCCGAGGTCGCCGAGCACCCCGAGGACCTCGTCGTGTACGGCGGCACGGGCCGCGCGGCCCGCTCGTGGAAGGCGTTCGACGCGATCGTGCGCACGCTCGACGAGCTCGAGCCCGACGAGACGCTGCTCGTGCAGTCAGGCAAGCCGGTCGGGGTCTTCCGCACGCACGAATGGGCGCCGCGGGTGCTCATCGCGAACTCGAACCTCGTGGGCGACTGGGCGACGTGGCCCGAGTTCCGCCGGCTCGAGGAGCTCGGCCTCACGATGTACGGGCAGATGACCGCGGGGTCGTGGATCTACATCGGCACGCAGGGCATCCTGCAGGGCACGTACGAGACGTTCGCGGCCGTCGCGCGCTCGCTCGCCGAGAAGCGCGGCGCCGACCCGTCGACCGCATCCCTGGCCGGCACCCTCACGCTCACGGCGGGCTGCGGCGGCATGGGCGGTGCGCAGCCGCTCGCCGTGACCCTCAACGGGGGAGTCGTCCTCATCGTCGACGTCGACGAGTCGCGGCTGAAGCGTCGCGTCGAACACGGCTACCTCGACGAGTACACGACCGATCTCGACGTGGCCCTCACCCGCGTCCTCGCCGCCAAAGACGCCGGCGAGGCACTCTCCGTCGGAGTCCTCGGCAACGCCGCCGAGGTCTTCCCCGACCTGCTCGCGCGCCACCAGGCGGGCGAGGTCACGGTCGACGTCGTGACCGACCAGACGAGCGCGCACGACCCGCTCGCGTACCTCCCGGTGGGCATCGCGTTCGAGGACTGGAGGGCCGAGGCCGAACGCGACCCCGAGGCCTTCACCGCCCGTGCTCGCGGCAGCATGGCCAAGCACGTCGCCGCGATGGTCGGCTTCCAGGACGCGGGCGCGGAGGTCTTCGACTACGGCAACTCGATCCGCGCGGAGGCCAAGCTCGGCGGATTCGACCGCGCGTTCGAGTTCCCGGGCTTCGTGCCGGCGTACATCCGGCCGCAGTTCGCCGAGGGGCGCGGACCCTTCCGCTGGGTCGCACTCTCGGGCGACCCGGAGGACATCCGCAGGACCGACCGTGCCGTCATGGAGCTGTTCCCCGAGAACGCCGGGCTCGTGCGATGGCTCGAGAAGGCGGGCGACGCCGTGCACTTCGAGGGCCTGCCGGCCCGCATCTGCTGGCTCGGCTACAAGGAGCGGCACCTCGCGGGGCTGAAGTTCAACGAGATGGTCGCGTCGGGCGAGTTGTCGGGGCCCATCGTGATCGGCCGCGACCACCTCGACGCCGGTTCCGTCGCGAGCCCGTATCGCGAGACCGAGGCGATGGCCGACGGGTCCGATGCGATCGCGGATTGGCCCCTGTTGAACGCGCTCCTCAACACCGCATCCGGTGCCGCGTGGGTGTCGATCCACCACGGCGGCGGCGTCGGCATCGGGCGCTCGATCCACGCCGGGCAGGTCACGGTCGCCGACGGATCGGCGCTCGCCGCCGAGAAGCTCGAGCGCGTGCTGACGAACGACCCCGGCTCGGGCGTCATGCGGCACGTCGACGCGGGGTACGAGCGGGCGAAGGAGGTCGCGCGCGAGCGCGGCCTCCAGGTCCCGATGCTCGACGACTGACCCGTGCGGGCCGGCGGCCACCACCGGGCGCCGAGATCGCGCGAATGACGGCGGATGCAGCATCCGATTCGCATTTCGCGCAATCTCGACGGGCGGTCCGAGGGTGGAGCGGGGAGCGGGCGCAGAGTGGAGCAGGGGTGGAGGACAGAGGGGACGGATGCGGTGAAGGCCACGCTCATCACGAACATCGGCGAGCTCACGACGAACGTCGGCACGCCCGACGATCCATGCGGCACGCGCCGTGATGCGGCGGTGCTCATCGAGGGTGAGCGGATCGCGTGGGTGGGCACCTCGGCGGAGGCCCGCGCACTCGGTTTGGGGCGCGATCCCGACTTCGGGGCGGAAGAAGTGCGCCCCGACGTCGGAAATCCGCCCCGAACCCCGCATGAGGAGCACGTCGAGGTCGTCGATGCCGAAGGGCGGGCTGTCATCCCGGGGTTCGTCGACAGCCACACCCACCTCGTGTTCGCGGGCGACCGCGCCGACGAGTTCGAAGCCCGCATGAAGGGGACGCCGTATGCCGCGGGAGGCATACGGCGCACGGTCGCCGCGACGCGCGAGGCGAGCGACGATGCGCTGCGCCGGCGGCTGCGGTCGTTCGTGGCGGAACTGCACGCTCAGGGCACGACGACGTTCGAGGTCAAGACGGGCTACGGGCTCACCGTCGCCGACGAGGAGCGCCTGGCGCGCCTCGCAGCGGAGGTCACGCCCGAGGTGACCTTCCTCGGTGCGCACGTCGTGCCGCCCGAGTACGCCGACCGCCGCGACGACTATGTGGATCTCGTGTGCGGCGCGATGCTGCGCGCGTGCGCGCCGCACTCCCGCTGGGTCGACGTCTTCTGCGAGACGGGCGCGTTCACGCCCGAGGAGTCCCGACGCGTGCTCGCCGCCGGCGTCGCGCACGGTCTCGAGCCGCGCGTGCACGGGAACCAGCTCGGTACCGGGGAGGGCGTCCGCCTCGCGGTCGCGATGGGCGCGGCATCCGTCGATCACTGCACCTACCTCGACGATGCGGATGTCGCGGCGCTCGCCTCCTCCCGCACGGTCGCGACCCTCCTGCCCGGTGTCGAGTTCTCGACGCGCCAGCCGTACCCCGACGCGCGGCGGCTCATCGACGCGGGCGTGACCGTCGCGATCGCGAGTGACTGCAACCCGGGGTCGAGCTTCACGAGCTCGATGCCGCTCATGATCGCCCTCGCCGTGCGCGAGATGGGCATGGCCCCGGCCGAGGCGGTGTGGGCGGCGACCGCCGGAGGGGCGCGCGCCCTGCGCCGCGACGACGTCGGCGTGATCGCACCCGGCCTTCGCGCCGACCTCGTGCTGCTCGAGGCGCCGACGCGCACGCATCTCGCGTACCGCCCGGGCGTGCCGCTCGTCGCGCGCGTGTGGAAGGACGGCGCCCCGCTCTGATCGCACCGTCGGCGGCGTCAGCGGGGCGTGTCGTACGTCCAGTCGACGGGTTCGAGGGAGTCGGCGACGTCCCAGTCGTCGGTGTCCCAGGTGAACGTCGCGACCGCGCACGTCGGCATGTGCTCGATGCGGTCGCGCGACAGGTGGGCGGCGAGCGCGCTCATGCCAGGGTCGTGCGCGACGACGAGAACACGCGGATGCCCCGCCGCCGACGCCACGGCCCACAGCGTCTTCGACGAGGCTCCGTACAGCTCGTCTTCGAGCGACAGCGGCGCCCCGAGCGCGTCGGCGAACGCCTCAGCGGTCGTGCGGGCGCGCAGCGCGGTGCTCGAGAGCACGACGTCGGCGCGGAACCCCGCGTCGGCGAGCCGCTGCGCCATGCGGGGCGCGTCGCGCCGGCCACGGTCGTTGAGCGGGCGGTCGTGGTCGGCGACGAGGCGCCCGTCGGGGCGCTTCACCGTGCTCCAATCCGACTTGGCGTGCCGCACGAGCGCGAGCGAGATCATGCGCTCAGCATGCCACGGGCGTTGTCTGCGGTGCGCAGCGCACGCCCCGCGAGCAGCTCGAGCACGCACAGCGCCGCGAGCCGCACGGTGCGGCCGTCCGCGGCATCCGCCGTCGCGTCGACCTCGACGATATCGGCGCTCGTGACGCGCGGGTCCGCCCCGGCCGCCCGCACCAGCGCGCGCAGCTCGCGTGCCTCGAGTCCGCCGGGCACCGACGCCGGGCACCCCGGGGCGACTGCGCGGTCGCACACGTCGACGTCGACGTCGAGATGGACGCGGACTCCGGATGCCTCGTCGCCCGGCCACGCTCCGGCGACGTCGAGCGCGTCGGCGATCACGTCGGCCGCTCCGCGGCGGCGCAGCTCCTCGAGGGTCACGACCGTGATGCCCCATTCCGCCGCGCGGCGCGCATACGCGGGGGAGTTCGCGAAGTCCGCGATGCCCAGCTGCACGATGCGCGAAGGGTCGAGGCCGTCCTCGACGAGCCGCCGCACGGGCGAGCCGTTCGAGACGCCGTCGCGCAGGTCGAAATGCGCGTCGATCGTGATGAGCCCCGTCGCCCGCGCGCCCTGTGCGACGGGGTGGGTCGCGGAGTTGTCACCGCCGAGTGCGATCACGAGTCCGGTCCGCTCGGCGAGGCGCGCGACCGCCTCGCGCGCAGCCGCCTCGCCGTCGGGGCCGTCCGGCTCGTCGACGTCGCCCGCGTCCACGATCCGCAGCACCTCATCGAGATCCACGGGTTCGACGGGCCCCGCGATCGCGTGCCGTTCGGGCTCGCCCTGCAGCAGGACCGTCGGCGAGTAGCGGCGCAGCGCCTCGCGCACCGCCGCCGGTGTCGCGTGAGCGCCCGTCGGCGACAGCGAAGTGCGCCACGTGGGTACGCCGAGCAGCGCGGCATCCGCGTCGGTGCCCGGCTCAGGCGCCGGCCACCCGCCCGCTCGCGGCCACAGCGGATCAGTCGGCAGAGTCACGCAGGTCTCCTTCGGGAGTCGAGATGTACACCCACGCGGTGCGTCCGCTTGCGAGGGCCACGGCTGCCCGCCGGTACATCGACTGTTCGTAGTCGTCGCCGGCGTCGAGTTCCTCGTCGGTGAGCCTCAGGACCTTGCCGACCACCTTGTCGAGGGCGTTCCCGGTGGGCCGGATGATCGGGTGCACGGACTTTCCCGACAGCTCGAACACGCGCGGGTCGGGCACGTCGATGTAGTCGATCGTGTAGCCGACGAGCACGTCGTCCTCGCCGTCGAGTGCGCGTCCGAACACCGCGCGCTGCACGTCGGGCTCGAGCAGGGTGCCGTAGCTGAAGACGAGGTTCTCGCGGCTGTCGGCCATGCCCCCAGGCTACCGACGCGGCCATCGCGCCGACCACCGCGGTAGCCCTCAGTCAGCCCAGCAGAGCGTGCGCGACGGAGAAGATCACGAGGCCCGCGAGCGCGCCGACGATCGTGCCGTTCAGGCGGATGTACTGCAGGTCGCGACCGACCATGAGCTCGATCTTCTCGGTCGTCTCGGCGGGATCCCACCGCTCGACCGTGTCGGTGATGATCGAGGCGATGTCGTGCCGGTAGCGGTCGACCAGCACGACCGCCGCGTCGGTGACGAGGGTGTCGACGCGGCGCTGCAGCGAGGCATCCGTCACCAGCCGTTCGCCGATCTGGACGAGCGCGTCGGTCATGCGACGCCGCAGCGCGCTGTCGCGGTCGGCGAGCGACGTCAGCAGTCCCGACTTCGCCGCGTTCCAGGCCTCGCCCGCGAGCTCTCGCACACGCGGGCTGTCGAACACCGCGACCTTCGCGTCTTCCAGGCGTCCGATCGTGGCGGGGTCGTGCTGCAGGTGCTCGGCAAGGCGGGCGAGGTAGCCGTCGATGGCGAGGCGGGCCGGATGCCGCGGGTCCCGCTGCATCGCCGAGACGAACTTGACCGCCTCGTTGTACACGGCATCGTCGACGAGTCGCTGCGCGATCGAAGGCACCCACGACGGCAGCCGCCGCGACACGAGCCCCCGGAACGCGTCGTGGTTGGCTTCGAGCCATCCCGCGACGCTGTCGACCGCGAGGTCGACGGCCCCGTGGTGCGCGCCTCCCTCGACGACGCGCTCGAGCCACCCGCCGAGCGGCGGTCCCCACTCGGGCGCGATGAGGTGCTCGCGCGCGAGGGCCTCGATGACCTCCTGCACGTCGTCGTCGCTCAGCGCGCGCAACAGGCCCGACGCGACGACGGATGCCTCTTCGCCGACCCGCTCGGCATGAGGCGGTTCGCGCAGCCACTCGCCGAGGCGTGCGGCGATCGGCGTCGACTCCAGCTTCGTGCGCACGAGTTCGCCGCGCAGGAACTCCGTCTCGACGAATTCGCCGAGGTTGCGGCCGATCTCGTCCTTGCGGTTCGGGATGATGGCGGTGTGCGGGATCGGGATCCCGAGCGGATGCCGGAACAGCGCCGTCACCGCGAACCAGTCCGCGAGCGCACCGACCATGCCGCCCTCCGCCGCGGCACGCACGTAGGCGAGCCACGGGTACGGCTCCTGCAGCGCGAACGCGACCGCGAACAGCGCCGCCATGAACAGCAGGGCGCCGAGGGCCACGCCCTTCATGACGCGCAGGCCGTGGCGACGCTCCTGGTCGGCCGGACTCAGGAGGGCCGTCGGCGTGCGCGTCATGCGGTCATCCTCGCACGCGCCCGTGCCGCTGAAGACGGCGACGGGCGCGTGCGGGACCGATCGGGGTCAGCCCGCGGCACGCTTCACGAGTTCGGCGATGCGCTCCTCTTCGGCCGGCGTGATCGACAGCAGGGCGAACGCGACGGGCCACATCTGTCCGTCGTCCAGCTGTGCGGCCTGCTCGAAGCCGAGCGTCGCATAGCGGTCGTTGAACTTCGACGCCGGTTTGAAGTACACCGCGACCTTGCCGTTGCGCGAGTAGGCGGGGAAGCCGTACCACGTCTTGGGGTCGAGGCTCGGGGCGACCGTCGTGACGATCTCGTGGATACGCTCTGCGAGCACGCGGTCCGCCTCAGGGAGCTTCGCGATGGCGTCGAGCACACCCTGCAGGTCGTCGGCCTTCGACTTCGCCGCCTTCTGGGCCTTGAGCTCGGCCGCGCGCTGCTTCATGGCGGCACGCTCGTCGGCGCTGAATCCGGACTTGGTGTCTTTCACTGTGCTCATGCCTCTACGCTACGGATGCGGCATCCGCCGGGTCTTCTCGATTCCTGATCGTTTCCTCGACGCCGTGCCGTCAGCTCTCGAGCGGACCCAGCCACGCCGTCGCGACCGTCGAATGCGCCGACTCGGGGTCGGACGGGTGGAACAGCCCCGCGAGCACGTCGCGGTACAGCCGCCCCAGCTCGTTCGACGAGAAGTAGGACGAGCCGCCCGCGACGAGCACTGCGTCGTCGACGACGCGCTTGGCCATCGTCACCGCACGGTGCTTGATGCCCGACAGCAACGAGAACCAGCGCGCGCCGTGGTCCACGCGCTCGTCGACGTCGCGAGAGAGGGACCACAGCTGCGGGGGCAGCGCGTCGTACGCGAGGGCCATGTCGGCGACGCGCCAGCGGATGTCGGGGTCCTGGCTGTACGCGAGTCCCGTCTTCTTCGACCGGCGCTTGCCCGCCGTATCGACCGCCAGGTCGAGCGCGCGTCGCGCGATGCCGGTGTACACCGACGCGAGGAGCAGCTCGAACACGCTGAAGATGCCGAACACGATGGGGTCGGGGTTCGGCCCCGGGTCGACACGGCGCACGACGCGGTCGGCGGGCGCGATCGCCCCGTGCAACTCGGTCGTGCGGCTCTGCGTCGCCCGCATGCCGAGCGTGTCCCAGTCGTCGCGCGTCACGACGCGGCCCTCGGCCTCCTCGGAGCGAGACACGAAGGCGTAGACCATCTTCGGACCGTCGTCGCTCGTCGTGTCGAGGCCGTGCAGTCCGAGCTGCGTCCAGGCCGGTGCGAGCGACGTGAAGATCTTCGTGCCGGTGAACGCGTACCCGCCGTCGGGGCGGGGCGCGGCATCCGTGTCGCTCCCGAACAGCACGAGGTCGTTTCCGGCTTCGCTGATGCCGAACGCGAAGAGCTCGCCCGCAGCCGCTCCTTCCTGCACGAACCGCAGTGAGTCGATGCCGCGGTCGGCGAGCACCTTCGCGACCCCCGTCCACACGAGGTGCATGTTGATGGAGAGGGCGGTCGCGGGTGCGGCGCCGGCGAGGCGCTGCTGAAGAACGGAGGCCTCGGCCAGCCCGAGCCCGGCGCCGCCGAGCTCGGCGGGCACGAGGATCGCGAGGTAGCCCGCGGCGCGCAGCTCGTCGAGGTCCTCCTGAGGGAAAGTGTTGTCGCGGTCGTATCGCGCGGCACGCGAGCGGATGCGCTCGAGCAGCTCGTCGGACAGGAACGCGGAGGGGTCGAATTCGCTCACCCGCCCATTCTGGCCCTCGTCAGCGGCGCAGGGCCTCCCGCAGGTGCGCGATCGTGTCGTCCGGCTTGTCGCGGTGGGGCGAGTGCCCCGCCCCCGTGACGACCGACATCGTGATGCTGCGGTTCTCATGAACGACCTCGGCCGCGGGCTTGCCGGCGAAAAGGCTGAACACCGCGGGATCGGAGGCGATCACGTGCGTCGGCACCACGAGGCGCTCCGCAGCGTCGCGCACATCCCAGTCCGCGTTTTGCGCGCTCGTCTGCTCGACGGCCCACCGGCTCGCCTGCTGCGCGGCGGTCGCCTTGAGCTCGATGTCGATCTCGTGCCACGACGGATGCTGCGCCCGCACCGCCTCGACGGACGGATCCGCGAACGCCTCCTCCTGGCTCACGCGCACGTTCTCGCGGTCGGCGGCCGTCAGGTGGATCGCCGGGTCGACGAGGACGAGCCTCTTCGCCCACGACTGGTCGCGCGACGCGACGAGGGTCGCCGCGGCTCCACCGAGCGAGTGCCCGATCACGAGATCCCACGATCCGGATGCGGCCCGCGTCGCCGCGAGGTCGGCCGCGTACGCCTCGAGCGTGTAGTCGAGCGCGCGCGGCGCGTCCCCGTGGCCGCGCAGGTCGACGGCATCCGCCCGCCACCCGTCGTCGGCCAGCGCGACTCCGAACCGCCACATGAGCGCGGCGCTCGAGCCGAGACCGTGGACGAGCAGGGCGCGCCGCGCGGCGGCGGGGTCGCCCCACGAGCGACGGGGGAGGGTGACGGGTGCGGGCATGCGGATCAGCCTAGAGTCCGTGCGGATGCCGCCTGTGCCGGCGCCTGCGAATCGGCAGGATCTCGGCGGACTCCGGCAGTGAGCCCTCCCGACCGCCCTACGCTGGCGTCATGATCTCGACCGATCTGGCGATCGCGCTGCGCGACGCGGGCCTCGTGTGGCATCCGCGCTCGGGCGACCGGTTCCAGCTCGACGAACCGGAGTTCGAGGCGGATGTCTTCGTCGTGAGCGAGATGACGATCGAGCCGCGCGAGTACCCGACCGGCAAGCTCCTCGCGTTCAACGGCACGACCGAGTGGGCGTTGGATTCCGTCGCGCTCGAGGACGCGCTGTGGCTGCCCCACGAGCACCAGCTGCGCGAGCTGCTGCGCGGCGCCTTCCGGTCGCTGCGACGCCTGCCCGACACGCACGAGGTCACGATCGAGATCGCCGGCGAGACGCTGGTGTTCGAGCATCCGGAGCCGGCGGATGCGTACGCGCTCGCGGTGCTCGAGCTGCTGCGTCGCATCGCGTGAGGGGTCTCAGCGACGGGCGCTCGCGAGGCCGCCGGAGGTCAGGACCTCGGGCTCGAACACGACGCAGGTGGCGCCTCGGTCGGACGCCACGTACTCGACCTCCAGGATGGATTCGGCATAGGGCAGCCCCGCGAACGCTGCGAACTCACCCTCGCACGACGCTTGCGCATCGCCACCGGCATCGACGAGCGCGAACACCTCGTATGCGTGCGGTGCGGCGCACAACGTGGTCATGACCTCCAAGGCGCGCGCGCGGTCCGGCTGTAGCAGTCGCCCACGGCGAGCGTGCGCTCGTCGACGATGAGCCCGTAGTCTGCCGTGGACCCGTCCCACTCGGCGATGCGCGGGAATCCGTCGGTGGCGCCGATCCATTCGTACGCGGTCGCGGTGACGCCGCCCTGCGTGCGGATCCTTCGAGGGTGGAACAGGCCGCTCTCCACGCGCGTCATCTCGCGGAGCACGTCGTCTGCCGTCTCCGGATGCAGGTACAGCACGACCCCGGGAACCTCGCCCCCCGGTCCGAACTTGGCCAGCGGGTATCCGAGCCCGGAGTCGTACAGGAAGCCTTCCGCGGCATCCGCCTTCGACTCCAGGACATACTCCGCGATGAGGTCGTAGCGCGACTGCCCCGGCATGGATGAGCCGTAGACGAAGAGCGCCGGTCGATCAGAACTCGTCGATGACTGCTGGGCCGGCGGATGCTGCGTCGACGACGCACCCTGTTGAAGGCTCACGAGCACGCCGACGAGTGTCACGATCACCGCCGCCACCGCAGCCAGCGCCGAGATGCCGGCGGGCCGCAGCCAGATCGACCGATGACCGGACTCGTTGCGTACATCATCGGCATCGCCGTCCTCGTCGGCCGCGCTCATGCCCCCTCCTCGATCGTCGCTGATCGGGATGAGAAGAGTATGCCGCCGGGTGGTTCCTGCTGACCGAGTCCTGTGCAGATCCTGAGGTGTGTGCCGATCAGGGCAGCATCGTCCGGCCGGTGATCGTGCTCACCGGCTCGGTGTCGGGTATGGGGCTCGCGTCGCCGTGCCGCAGGTCGGGGAAGCCGCGCACGCACGCGACCGACACGATGAGACCGACGAGGGCGAAGGCGGCCGCGGCGACGTAGGCGCCCTGCGGCCCGACGTCGTCGATGAGGAAGCCGGCGACGGCCGAACCCGCTGCCGCGCCGATGAGCTGGCCGGTGCCGATCCACCCGAACGCCTCGGCGGTCTCGCTGAACTTGACGCTCGCCGTCGTGATCGCGAACAGCACCGTGAGCACGGGGGCCAGACCGATGCCCGCCACGATGAGCGTTGCGCTGAGCCAGCCCACGGTGCCGCCCATCCACGCGACGTCGAGCATGAGCGCCGTGAGCGAGAGCCCGACCGTCACGATGAGCATGCGCCGCGCCATCGCCCACGGTCCGATCGGGATGTGACCGAGTGCGAGACCGCCCGCGAGGCTGCCGACGGAGAAGAGCGCGAGCACGATTCCCGCTTCGAAGCCCTCGTGCCCGAAGGTCGCGACGACCCCCGCCTCGACCGCGGCGGCGGCGCCGATGAGGAGGAAGCCGATGATCGTGGCGAGCAGCACCGCGGGCTTTCCGAGTACCTTGCCGAAGCTGCGGCGGCTGCGTGGGATGCGGACGCGCCCGACCTCGGGGGAGAGGATGAACCACACTCCGCCGCCGACGAGGATCACGACGATCGTGAGCAGGCCCTGCACCGTGCCGACCTGCGTCGAGACGAACGTGATGAGCACGGGGGCGATGATCCAGATGATCTCCTGCAGGCTCGCGTCGAGCGAGAACAGCGGAGTGAGCTGCCGCGAGTTGACCATCTTGGGGTAGATCGTGCGGACGGCGGACTGCACGGGCGGGGTCGACAGACCGGTGACCAGACCCAGCGCCATGTACGCGGGGAGCGGCATCCGGATCAGCGCCATCGCCGTCAGCCCGAGCGCGCAGATGACGAGGGTCGTCGTGAGGACGCGCCGCATGCCCCATACACCCATCCACCGGCTCGTGACCGGACCGGCGACCGCCTGGCCGACGCTCGTGGCGGCGAGCACGAGGCCGGCGGCCCCGTACGAGCCGGTGACCTGCTCGACGTGCAGCAGGATCGCGAGGCTCGTCATGCCGTTCGGGAACCGCGCCGTCAACTGAGCCGCGATGATGCGCCCCACGCCCGGTGTGCGCAGAAGATCCCGGTACCCCGCCACGCGTCAACGCTATCGCGCGCGCGACACGCCGCCATCGCGCGCGACACGCCGACGACACGCCGCGACACGCCGAGAAGACGCTGTGGACGAGATTCCGATGTCGGATGCCCCGCCTAGCGTCCCACCTGTGGACGGATGCGGCCGTGGCATCCGGAAACCCCGTCGTTCAGGCGTTTTCCAGGCTTCTCGAGACTTGCCGATCTGTGGATGGATCGGTGGAGAACCTGTGTTGTACATGTGGGGAGCGGTGGAAAACTACACGGATGTAACTACTATCCCTTGTGGTTGTACCGAATGTCGGTACCCATATGTAGTATTGGTGTCCCGGCGGGGGGAACTGCCGGAAGAGAATCGGATGTGAGGGAGAGACAGGTCCAACATGGCGATCACGGTCTACACGAAGCCCGCCTGCGTTCAGTGCACGGCGACCTACCGCGCGCTCGACTCGAAGGGCATCGAATACGAGGTTCACGACCTCTCCGAGGACCCGGCAGCCCTCGAACAGGTCAAGGCGCTGGGCTACCTCCAGGCGCCGGTCGTCATCACCGATGAGGACCACTGGTCGGGCTTCCGTCCCGACAAGATCGACGAGCTCGCAGCCCGTCTGGCCTGACCCTTCACTGAAGTCCGACGGGCCGTTCGCGGCCCGCTCGGCAGGGGTCGTTCGGCGACGCTCAAGAAGCGGGGGGTGAGCAATGAGCGCAGTCGCTACGAGTGCACCGCTCTTGGTCTTCTTCTCGAGCGTCTCGGGCAACACAGCCCGCTTCATCGAGAAGCTCGGCCTGCGCGCCGTGCGCATCCCGCTCCACAGCGCCGATCCGACGCCGTACGTCGATGAGCCGTATGTGCTCGTCACGCCGACGTACGGCGGAGGCCAGGGCCGCGGGGCGGAGAAGGGGGCCGTGCCCAAGCAGGTGATCCGGTTCCTCAACGACGAGCACAACCGGAGCCTCATCCGCGGAGTGATCTCCGCGGGCAACACGAACTTCGGCGAGTCCTTCGGGCTCGCCGGCGAGATCATCAGCCGCAAGTGCCACGTGCCGCACTTGTATCGGCTCGAATTGTTCGGCACGCCCGAAGACGTCGATCGCGTGAGCGAAGGATTGGAACGATGGTGGAAGCAGCAGCACTGACGGAGACGAGCTACAAGGACGACCCGCGCTTCGAGGGGCTGGACTACCACGCCCTCAACGCGATGCTGAACCTGTACGGCCCCGACGGCAAGATCCAGTTCGACGCCGACAAGCGGGCTGCGCGCGAGTACTTCCTGCAGCACGTCAACCAGAACACGGTGTTCTTCCACTCCCTCAAGGAGCGGCTCGACTACCTCGTCGAGAAGAACTACTACGAGCCGACCGTGCTGGAGAAGTACCCGTTCGAGTTCATCCAGAAGCTCAACGACCTCGCCTACTCGAAGAAGTTCCGCTTCGAGACCTTCCTCGGCGCGTTCAAGTACTACACGAGCTACACGCTCAAGACCTTCGACGGCAAGCGCTACCTCGAGCGCTTCGAGGACCGCGTCGTGATGACCGCCCTCGCGCTCGCCGACGGCGACCAGGAGCTCGCGATCGAGCTCGTCGAAGAGATCATCGCCGGCCGTTTCCAGCCGGCCACCCCGACGTTCCTCAACGCAGGCAAGGCCCAGCGCGGTGAGCTCGTCTCCTGCTTCCTGCTGCGCATCGAAGACAACATGGAGTCGATCGCGCGCGGCATCAACTCGGCGCTGCAGCTCTCGAAGCGCGGCGGCGGCGTCGCACTCCTGCTGTCGAACATCCGCGAGGCCGGTGCGCCGATCAAGCAGATCGAGAACCAGTCGAGCGGCATCATCCCCGTCATGAAGCTGCTCGAGGACTCGTTCTCCTACGCGAACCAGCTCGGTGCGCGTCAGGGTGCAGGTGCGGTCTACCTCAACGCGCACCACCCCGACATCATGCGGTTCCTCGACACCAAGCGCGAGAACGCCGACGAGAAGATCCGCATCAAGACGCTCTCGCTGGGCGTCGTGGTGCCCGACATCACGTTCGAGCTCGCCAAGAAGGACGAGGACATGTACCTGTTCTCGCCGTACGACGTCGAGCGCGTGTACGGCGTGCCCTTCGGCGACATCTCCGTGACCGAGAAGTACCACGAGATGGTCGACGACTCGCGCATCAAGAAGACGAAGATCAAGGCGCGCGAGTTCTTCCAGACGCTGGCTGAGATCCAGTTCGAGTCGGGCTACCCGTACATCATGTTCGAAGACACGGTGAACCGGGCCAACCCGATCAAGGGCCGGATCAACATGTCGAACCTCTGCAGCGAGATCCTCCAGGTCAACACGCCGACCACCTACAACGAGGACCTCTCCTACAAGGAGATCGGCAAGGACATCTCGTGCAACCTCGGCTCGATGAACATCGCGCTGGCGATGGACGGCGGTGACCTGGGCCGCACGGTCGAGGTCGCGATCCGCGCGCTCACAGCAGTCAGCGACCAGAGCCACATCCGCTCGGTGCGCTCGATCGAGGACGGCAACGACCGTTCGCACGCGATCGGCCTCGGGCAGATGAACCTGCACGGCTTCCTCGCCCGCGAGCACATCCACTACGGATCCGAAGAGGGCATCGACTTCACGAACATCTACTTCTACACGGTGCTGTTCCACGCGCTGCGCGCGTCGAACAAGCTCGCCATCGAGCGCAACCAGGTGTTCGACGGGTTCTGGGAGTCGAAGTACGCGACGGGCGAGTTCTTCGACAAGTACACCGACCAGGTGTGGGAGCCGCAGACCGAGCGGGTCAAGGAGCTCTTCGCCGGCATGCACATCCCGACGCAGGACGACTGGCGTGAGCTGAAGGCCTCGATCCAGAAGCACGGCATCTACAACCAGAACCTGCAAGCCGTCCCGCCGACCGGCTCGATCTCGTACATCAACAACTCGACGAGCTCGATCCACCCGATCGCGTCGAAGATCGAGATCCGCAAGGAAGGCAAGATCGGTCGCGTCTACTACCCGGCGCCGTTCATGACGAACGAGAACCTGGAGTACTACGAGGACGCGTACGAGATCGGCTACGAGAAGGTCATCGACACGTATGCCGCGGCCACGCAGCACGTCGACCAGGGTCTGTCGCTCACGCTGTTCTTCAAAGACACGGCGACCACGCGCGACATCAACCGGGCCCAGATCTACGCGTGGAAGAAGGGCATCAAGACCATCTACTACATCCGTCTGCGGCAGATGGCCCTCGAGGGCACGAACCTGTCCGAGTGCGTCAGCTGCATGCTGTGACGCGCCACACCGGGACTCTTGAGAACGAGAAGGAAATGAGCGAGAAGCTGCAGCTGCTGGACCACGTCCAGGCCATCAACTGGAACCGCATCGAGGACGACAAGGACCTCGAGGTGTGGAACCGTCTGACCGGGAACTTCTGGCTTCCCGAGAAGGTTCCGCTGTCGAACGACGTGCAGTCGTGGGCGACGCTGACGCCCGAGGAGCAGCAGACCACGATGCGCGTGTTCACGGGTCTCACCCTGCTCGACACGATCCAGGGCACGGTGGGCGCGGTGTCGCTCATCCCCGATGCGCTGACGCCGCACGAGGAAGCCGTCTACACGAACATCGCGTTCATGGAGTCGGTGCACGCGAAGAGTTACTCGTCGATCTTCTCGACGCTGTGCTCGACGCCCGAGATCGACGACGCGTTCCGGTGGTCGGTCGAGAACGAGAACTTGCAGCGCAAGGCGCAGATCGTCATGGAGTACTACCGCGGCGACGAGCCCCTCAAGCGCAAGGTCGCCTCCACGCTGCTCGAGTCGTTCCTCTTCTACTCCGGGTTCTACCTGCCGCTGCACTGGTCGTCGAAGGCGAAGCTGACGAATACGGCCGACATCATCCGCCTCATCATCCGCGACGAGGCTGTGCACGGGTACTACATCGGTTACAAGTTCCAGAAGGGCCTCGAGCTCGTCGACGAGGCGAAGCGCAGCGACATCAAGGACTACACGTTCTCGCTGCTCTACGAGCTCTACGACAACGAGGTCCAGTACACGCAGGACCTCTATGACGCGATCGGTCTGACCGAAGACGTCAAGCGCTTCCTGCACTACAACGCGAACAAGGCGCTCATGAACCTCGGCTACGAGGCGATGTTCCCGTCGACGGTCACGAACGTGAACCCCGCGATCCTGTCGGCGCTGTCGCCGAACGCCGACGAGAACCATGACTTCTTCTCGGGGTCGGGCTCGTCGTACGTCATCGGCAAGGCCGTCGCGACAGAGGACGAGGACTGGGACTTCTGAGTCTCTTGTGCGCCGTCACGGTAGGTGGCTTTTCACCACATTGAAGTTGGCACGCGTCAAATTACTTGGCACAGATTACGCAATCGGCACATGAAACCACTGGACTCGCGCCGACCGGTTCCACAGGAGGGATCCTGTGGTTGACCGGCGGCGCGAGTCGCCTCTTGAGTTGACCGAGTCGCGGCCGGATGCGCCCTCCTCCGCTCCCGCAGGCGAGACTGCTCGTCGGTTCGTTCGCCGCGCAGCGCTGACCCTCGCGCTCGTTTGAGCGAGATCACTCGCTGGACCTCTGGGGCGCGCCGCAGACGCGCACCCCAGGACGAGAAGAGATCCGACGCACAACTCAGCGGGAGGCGAGAGATCCGTGCCGATTGCGGCGACGCCGTGTACTGAGCGCCGGCGCAACCGCGCGCTAATAAAGCAACAGCCAGAACGCCACGACCAGGCCAGGGAACAACGCCTGTCCTATCGCGCTCAGCCACAGGCGCTTCTCGGTCGCCCACAGCCAGATGCCGAGCAGGAACTGCGCCACACAGCAGAAGATCACGATGGCGGTGCCGGCCACAGCCGCGTCGGCGCCGTCGATGAGCCAGAGTCCGAGCAGCATGCCGAGTGCGAACGTGATGTTGTAGGCGCCGATGTTCATCGCCCACATGCGCACCGCCGGGACGTCGTGTGGCTCGATGAGGAAGAGCCGGTAGAACCGGCGGTCGCTGTGGAAGAAGATCTCGAGCACTCCGATGCCGATCAGCGCGAGCGCAGTCAGCCCAGCGATCACCTGACTGATGACATTCATTCTCTGCCTCCGCTTCCGAGGCGCGGTGTTTCAGCGGAAGAGTAGGACTCCGCCCTCCACGCAGACAAGATGCCTACGGTCGCCCGACCAAGGCAGTGCCCGTCATGGCTCCGCACATGATCAGTTCTCCTTCGCAGCCGGTACGACCGCGGCGTCCGCCCGCACCGCCCCCTCATCCGTGATCACCAGCACGCCGGTCGGTTCATGCAGAGCCGCGACCGTCGCCTCCGCGGCACGTTGGATCTCCACTCGCGGTCCTGCGGGCGGCTCATCAACATGGAAAGTGCCCGGGCCGTAGAACTGGCCGTAGCGGAGCACGACTCCGCCGTACGCGAGGACCGATCTCTCCAGTTCGTCGACGGCGACCTGGCCCGGCCCCGGTGCCATCGGCCACGCGACGCTCTGTGCGAGCAGTCGCGCAACCGCTGCTTCGCGCGCGGCCGCCACGAGGTTGTGCGTGCCCTCGATCCGGATCCGGGCGTGGCGTTCCCGGAAGTCCGCGATCTTCGCGGGATCGTCCGGCAGGTCGGTGAGCTCGTGGATCACGATGTCCGGAGCAGCGTCGACGACCGCACGTGTGAGCGCCGCGGCGTCGAAGACATCGCACACAACGGGCTGGGCGCCCAATTCGTTCAGCATTGCCGCCTTGGCCGGTGTGCGGGTCAGGCCTGCGACGGTGTGCCCGTTCTGCCGCAGGAGGGAAATGAGCCGGGTGCCGATCACGCCGCTGGCGCCGGCCAGAAACACGCGCATGCCCCGATCGTAGGTCACGGGCCCGAATCACCCGGCTCGCGCTTGCCCCAGCGGTGGTGTCGTCCGACAGCCCGCTGCTGATCTTCCCGGTCCGGGGAGGCGACTGGCCGTCCGGCGAGATCGACCTGCGCGTGACGCCCTGGTAAGGCGGGAACAGGGGGGCGGTCACCTGAGCGGGGAGCCCGCGAGGAGAAGCGCCCCTACGCGGGAAGGACGCCGGTCTGGGCGAGCCGCCGGAACCAATGCGCCGAGGCCTTCGGCATCCGCTCGAGCGTGTCGAAGTCGACCCGCACGATGCCGAACCGCTTCGCGTAGCCGTAGCCCCACTCGAAGTTGTCGAGCAGCGACCACACGAAGTACCCCCGCAGATCGACGCCCTCCTCGATCGCGCGATGCGCGGCGGTCAGATGCCGGCGCAGGTAGTCCACGCGCAGCGGGTCGCGCACCGAGCCGTCCGGCGCGACCTCGTCGGCGAACGCGGCACCGTTCTCGGTGATCATGAGCGGCTGGTGCGGGAACTGCGCGCTGAGCGAGCGGAGGAGGTCGAGCAGCCCCTCGGGCGCGATGTTCCATCCCATATCGGTGTACGGTCCGGGCTGCTGCACGAACTCGACGACGCGGTCGCTGCCCGGCCATGCGGTCCCGCCCGCCGCGGCCTTGTGGCCGTCGTTCATCTGCTTGGGGGAGACGCCGTCCCACAGGCGCACCGTGGCGGTCGAGTAGTAATTGACGCCCAGCACGTCGATCGGCTGGTTGATCGTGGCGAGGTCGCCGTCATGCACGAAGGACCAGTCGGTGACCGACGACGTGTCGGCGAGGAGGTCCTCGTCGTAGACGCCGCGCAGCATCGGCGAGGTGAACGCGCGGTTCGCGAGCGCATCGATGCGGCGCATCGCCTCGGCTGCCCCGTCGCCCTCGCCGCGCAGGACGTGGAAGTTCAGCGTCACGGAGTACTCCGGCGAGCCGGTCGAGGTGGCCCGCAGCGCCTGCAGCGCCTTGCCGTGGGCGAGGTTCAGATGGTGCACCGCGGCCAGCGCCGCCGCCGGCTCGTGCCGGCCCGGCGCGTGCCCGCCCTGTCCGTACCCGAGGTAGGCCGAGCACCATGGCTCGTTGAGCGTCGTCCACGTGTGGATGCGGTCGCCCAGCGCCGCACCCACGACTCCCGCGTAATCCGCGAAAGCATCGACAGTCGTACGCACCGGCCACCCGCCGGCGTCCTCGAGCGTCTGCGGCAGGTCCCAGTGATAGAGGGTCGCGACGGGACGGATGCCGCGCTCGAGCAGCCCGTCGACGAGCCGCGAGTAGAAGTCGATCCCGGCCTGGTTGACGCCGTCGGACAGCCGCCCGGTCGGGACGATGCGGGGCCAAGCGATCGAGAACCGGTACGCGTGCAGCCCGAGCGACTGCATGAGGTCGAGATCGGACTCCCAGCGGTGATAGTGGTCGCACGCGACGTCGCCGGTGTCGCCGTTCCACACGCGCCCGGGCGTGTGGCTGAAGGTGTCCCAGATGGAAGGCAGGCGGCCGTCTTCCGCCGCGGCGCCCTCGACCTGGTAGGACGCCGTGGCCGACCCGAACGTGAAGTCGGAGGGGAAGACGAGGCCCGCGTCACGGAAGTCGGGCGAGCCCTGCACGATGCCGGAGTGTTCGGAAGTCACGCTGCTCACTCTGTCACCTCCGCGCGGTCCACCTCGAACACCTGGGAGCGTCCGTCAGGTGTCGTGACGCGCACCGACGCCGTGCCGGAGCCGCCGGGGAACACCCGCAGCGCGAGCCCATCGAGATAGTCGTAGTCAGGACGGTCGTCGCGCGCGCCCCACGGCAGGACGGCCCCCGGCCGGACGTACAGCGGAAGCGAGTCGAACCCGTGGGTCTCCGTGCGCCATCCGCCGCCGGTGACCTTCTCGCCGGTGAGCAGATGCGTCCACGTGCCGGCGGGCAGGTAGAAGGACACCTCTCCCGAAGCCGAGAACACCGGAGCGACGAGCAGATCGGGACCGAGCATGTACTGGCGGTCGAGGTGCCCGGTCGCCGGGTCCGCGGGGAACTCCAGCGCCATAGGGCGCATGACCGGCACCCCCGTCTCGGCCGCGACGAGTCCCTGCGCATACAGGTACGGCATGAGGCGCATCTTGAGCTTCGAGAACAGGCGCGTCACCTCGACCGCCTCCTCGTCGAACGCCCACGGCACGCGGTACGAGTCGGAGCCGTGGAAGCGACTGTGCGAGGACAGCATGCCGAATGCCGTCCAGCGCTTGAACACGTCCGCATCCGGCGTACCCTCGAACCCGCCGATGTCGTGGCTCCAATGCGCGAACCCGCTCCATGCGAGCGATAGCCCGCCGCGCAGGGTCTCCGCCATCGATGCGTACGTCGAGGTCGAGTCACCGCCCCAATGCACGGGCATGGACTGGCCGCCGGCCGTCGCAGAGCGCGCGAACAGAACCGCCTCGCCCTCACCGCGCGCCTGGACGAGCACGTCGTGCACGGCCTTGTTGTACAGCTGCGTGTACAGGTTGTGCATGCGCTCGGGGTCGGAGCCGTCGTGCCACACGACGTCCGTCGGGATGCGCTCGCCGAAATCCGTCTTGAACGTGTCGACGCCCTGCTCCACGAGTGCGCGCAGCTTCGACTGATACCACTCGACCGCCGCGGGGTTCGTGAAGTCGACGAGTCCCATGCCCGCCTGCCACAGGTCCCACTGCCACACCGAGCCGTCCGCGCGGCGCACGAGGTACCCGCCCTCGACTCCTTCCGCGAACAGCGGCGAGCGCTGCGCGATGTACGGGTTGATCCATACCGACACCCGCAGCCCGCGCTCGTGCAGGCGCGCGAGCTGGCCCTCCGGGTCGGGGAACACGCGCCGGTCCCACTCGAAGTCGCACCAGTTGAACTCGCGCATCCAGAAGCAGTCGAAATGGAACACGGACAGCGGCAGGTCGCGCTCGGTCATCCCGTCGATGAACGAGTTCACGGTCGCCTCGTCGTAGGACGTCGTGAAGGACGTGCTCAACCACGTGCCGTACGACCAGGCCGGTACCACGGGCGGACGCCCGGTGAGCTGCGTGTAGCGGCCCAGCACGTCGGCGGGAGTCGGGCCCGCGATGACGAAGTACTCGAGGATCTCGCCGGACACCGAGAACTGCACGCGCTCGACGGCCTCCGAGCCCACCTCGAACGACACGTGCCCCGGGTCGTTCACGAGCACGCCGTAGCCGCGCGAGGTCACGTAGAACGGGACGTTCTTGTACGCCTGCTCGCTCGATGTGCCGCCGTCGGCGTTCCAGATCTCGACGCTCTGGCCGTTCTTGACGACCGGGCCGAAGCGCTCGCCGAGACCGTACACGAGCTCGCCGACTCCGAGGTCGAGCTGCTCGCGGACGAAGCGGTCGGCATGCGGGATGCCGGTCTCCATGCGCGCGTTGCCCGCGATGCCGGGATCGACCGCGGCGCCCGGCGAGAGCTTCATGTAGCCGGCCGCGCGCCCCGCGCTGCCGGTGAGGCGCTTCCCGTTCGCCTCGAACGACAGGTCCCACGGCGCGCCCTTCGCGATGCGCGCGGTCAGCGCGCCCGTCGTGAGTGTGCCCGCGGCATCCGTGATCTCCGTCACGCCGACGCCGGTGCGCGCCCCGGGCAGCGCGAAGCCGCTGTGCCGGCTTCCGCCCGTGTGGTGCGCGATGCGCACCCGCACGACACCCTCGAGGGGGGACGAGAGCGTGACCGTCAGGACCGGGCGGTTGAGCACATCTCCGCGTTTCGCGATGACGGTCGTGGGCGCCGTGACGACCAGCCCCGGGCCGTCGGGCGCGGCATCCGTCTCCTCGATGTCGTAGGCCTCCTGCGCATACAGGGCGGTGACGCCCGGACGCAGCTGCCAGAAACCATCTGTGAACTTCATTTACTTGACTGCTCCTGCGGTGATGCCGCGCGTGAGGGTGCGCTGGAAGATGAGGAAGAAGATGAGCGTGGGGATGATGCCCAGAAGCGCCGACGCGCTCGTGGTCGTCACGTCCATGAGGCGGTCGCCCTGCAGGACGCTGATCGCGACCGGCACGGTCTGGTTGGCGTTGGAGGCGAGGAACGTCAGCGGGATGAGGAACTCGTTCCACGTCCAGATGAAGAAGAAGATGAGCAGGACCGAGAGGGTCGGGCGGCTTATCGGGAAGACGACCCGCCACAGGATCTGCCACCGGTTCGCACCGTCCAGCGATGCGGCTTCGAGCACCTCCTTCGGGAAGGTGCCGTACACCGACGAGAGCAGATACGTTCCGAACGCCGCCTGGATGACGGTGAACACGACGATCACCGACCACACGTTGTCGTACAGGCCGATCGACTTGAACATGTAGTAGAGCGGGTACAGGAGCGCCTCCTGCGGCAGGAGGTTCGCCAGCAGGAAGAGCAGCACGATCCACGTGCGTCCGCGCACGCGCCCGATCCCGATCGCGAACGCGTTGAGCATCGAGATGACCACGGCGAGCACCGCGACGACGCCCGAGATGAAGATCGAGTTCCAGACCTTCTGCGGGAAGTTCACGCGCTCCCAGAACTTGACGATGCCCGTGAAGTCGAGCTCCTGCGGAAGGGCGAGGGGCCCGGATGTCGCGTAGTCGACGGGCGACTTGAACGAGTTCACGAGTACGAGGTAGAACGGCGCGATGACCAGGACGGCCCCGACGACGACGAGCGCGAGCAGCAGCCAGTCGACGCCGCGCTTCTTCGTCATTCCGCCGCGGCCTCGGCTCGCACGGGTCTTCGCGGTGGGCGCGAGAACGGTTCCGGCAGCCATCACAGACCCGCCCTTTCCTTGCGCTCGATCGAGTTCTGCACGCGGATGAACACGATCGAGACGATGACGACGACGATCGTGAGCACCGTCGCGATCGTCGCGCCGTAGCCGACGTTTCGCTTCGTGAAGAACTCCTGGTAGGCGTAATACGCCGGAACGAGGGTGGCCCCGGCGGGGCCGCCGCGCGTGATCACATAGACGGGGCCGAAGACCTTCAGTGCCGCGATCGTGCAGGTGAGGGTCACGACGAAGATCTCCGGGCGGATGATGCTCATGGTGATCGCGGAGAACCGCTGGAACCAGTTCGCGCCGTCGAGCTCGGCCGCTTCGTACAGTTCGGGGTCGACTCGCTGGAGCGCGGCCATGAACACGACGACGGGGTATCCGATCTGCACCCACACCATGACCACCATGAGCACGATGAGTGCAGACGGCATCTGTCCGAGCCAGTCGTAGGGCGGGATGCCGTGCCATCCGAGGATCTGATTGAGCGCGCCGTCCTGACCGGGGCGCACGATCCAGCCGATCACGATGCCTGCCACGGCGATCGGGAGGATCTGGGGGAGGTAGTAGGTGGCGCGCAGGAAGCTGCCGACCCTGCCGCCGAACTTGCGGCCGACGACGTCGAACAAGAGAGCTGCGACGACCAGGCCGACGAGCGTGGGGATGACCACCATCGCGAGGATCATCCAGACGGAGTTGCCGAACGACGTCCAGAAGTCCTCGTCGGTGAACAGCTTCTGCCAGTTCTCCAGGCCGATGAACTCCGGAGAGCGCACGCCTCGCCACTTCGTGAAGGTGAGATACACGTTCCACACCAGCGGGACGATGACGATCACCAGCAGCAGCGCGAAGCCGGGCATCAGGTAGAGCCAGTAGGCGCCCGTGCCGCCCTTGCGCTGGGGGATCGACGGCTGCTCGGGAGGCAGCGTGGCGCGCTGCGTGCGCGCCGGCCGGGTGTCAACGGACATGTTCAGCTCCTCGAAGGCGGGCGGGGGCGTCACCCCAGCGGGTGCGCACCCCGCCCGCTTCTGATCAGGAGATCAGCGGAAGTCCGCTGTTCCCTCTTCGTACTGCTTGCCGAGGTTCGCGTTCGTCGTCGCCGCGTCCTGCGAGCCGGTCACGAGGCCCTGCAGCTCCTGGACGATGACGTCGTAGAAGCCCGGCGCGGGCCAGTCGGGGTAGAACGACAGGCCGTCATCGGCGAGGATCCCGTTGAACGTCTCGATGAGCTCCGCGCTCTTCTCGTCGGTGATGTCGGCGGGATCGGCCGCCACCGGCACGCCACCGTTGTTGCCGATGATCGCCTGGATCTCGGGACGCATCGTGATGTCGATGAACTTGTAGGCGAGATCCTTGTTCGCCGCGTTCTCGGGCACGACCCAGAGGTTGCCCGACGATCCGAGCGACAGCTTCGTCTCGCCCGGGAAGGCCTGGAAGGTCCAGTCGAAGCCGGTCGCCTCGTTCACGAACCGGCCGAACCACCACGACCCCGACACGAAGATCGGCGCGGTGCCGTTGATGAAGGACACACCCGCGTCCTCGGCCTTGATCGAGGAGACGTCCTTGGCGATGTAGCCGTTGTCGACGTACTCCTTGAGCGTGTCGGTGGCGTATGTGATCTCCGGGCCCTGCCAGTCGACCGGCTCCTCGTAGAGCTGGTAGGCGTCGACGAACGAGCGGTCGCCCTTCGTCAGCGCGAGCTGGTACCAGAGCTGGCCGAGCGGGTACTCCGCGCCGGCCTCGGCCAGCGGCGTGATGCCCTTCGCGACGAACGCGTCGAGGACGCCCACGAACTCGTCGTACGTGGTCGGGAGCTCCAGGCCCGCCTCTTCGAAGGCGTCGAGGTTGTAGTAGACGCCGACGAACTCGCCGTAGTTGGGGATGCCGTACCAGGTGTCGCCGCCCATGACGCCGTCTTCGGTGTACTTCGCGGTCGTCTGCAGCGACGGGGCGAGCTTGTCGGCCCAGCCGTATTCCTCGACCGCATCCGTGATGTCGCTGATGAGGCCCGTGCTGGCCAGGAACCCGGCGGTGGCGTTGCCCTTGTTGAACTCCATGAGGTCCGGCGCCGCGTCGGTGTCGAGCACCTGGCTGGCCGTCTTCTGGATCTGCTCGAAGGACTTCTCTTCGAACTCGACCTTCGCGCCGGTCTCCTTCTCGAAGACCTCGATGGCCTCGGCCCACGCCTTGCCCATCGCGCTGTCGGCGCCCTCGTAGTGCCACAGCTTGAGCGTCTCTCCGTCGCTGTCGCTGCCGCTTCCGCCCGCGCAGGCGGTCAGGGCCACCGTGGCCACCGCCAGCGAGCCCACGACCGCGAGCGCGCGCTTCGTGGTCTTCCGTGTCATGCGTGCCATCCTCGGCACTCCTTTCTGGTGTCCCTTGCGGGAGGGGATTCCGGGTCGAAGCGCTTCGACCGACATCGGACGAATCGAAGCGCTTCGAGTTGAGAGAAGGCTGTCTTCAGTTGTGCAGGAGGGGACTACGAGATCGGCGTCTCGGTCCGCGCACCCGGCGCGGCGATCGAGCGGCGATCGACGTAGGTCGGGGGGATCAGGTGGAGGCCGGGCTCCAGGTGGTCACCGCTCACGCTGCGGACCGCCAGCTCGACGGCGAGGCCGCACGACGCGTCGGGGATGAGCGGGATCGTGTCGACGGGGACCGACAGCGTTGCGGTGTCGAAGGACGCCGCCACCGAGATGATCGACACGTCCTCGGGGATGCGCAGCCCGCGCGCTTCGATCTCGGCGAACGCCGCTGTGTGCGCGTCGTCGGCCGCGTGGATGAGCAGCGCCGTCGCACCCTCGTCGAGGAGCTCACCGGTCGCCTTGCGCGTTCGCCCACGGCTGGAGTGCGTATGGCCCGATGTGCGCCACGAGAGTCGGATGCCGTGCTCTCCCGCGCGTCGTTCGGCGGCCGTGCGCAGGCGCGGCGGGAAGTTCGACTTCTCGTACGCAACATCGGGCTGGCCGATGAGGCCGATTCGCACGTGGCCGGCGTCGGCGAGACGATCCACGGCGAGTGCGGCGGCAGCCTCGAAGTCGAGGTCGACGCAGACGAGTCCCTCATGGTCGTTCGGCACGCCGATGAAGACCGTCGGCGTGGCGATCGCGCGCGAGAGCGCGACCCGCTCGTCTTCGGGAGCCACATCGAGCACGAGGATCGCGTCGACGAGACCGCTCGCGGCGACCCGGCCCATCCCCGCCGACGCCTCTTCGTCGGTCAGCAGAAGGATGTCGTAGTCGTGCCGGCGGGCGGCGACGGCCGTGGCGAGGACGAATGACATGTGCGTCGGCGCGTGAGTGTCCTTGCGCAGCGGCTCGGTGAGCGCGAAGATCTGCGTGCGCGAGCCGGCGAGCATGCGCGCGCCGGCATTCGGCCGGTATCCCAGTTCGCGCACCGCCTTCTCGATGCGGCGGCGCGTGTCAGGGGCCACGGGCCGCTTGCCGCTGAGCGCGTACGAGACGGTGCTGATCGAGACGCCGGCGGCCTTGGCTACTTCGTCGATCTTCGCCATCGGGACTCCGTCGTCATCGGATCGTGCTGCGCGAGCAGCGGCCGTTCGTGGTATCGAAGCGCTTCGCGGAAGCGCTTCGATAAGCGATCGTAAGTGCTGGCCGCGGGGGATGCAACCCATGCGCCCGACGGAGTGTCGCCGGCCGGCCGGGCGCGCCCGATGGCCTCGCGGGCCGGAGTGGATGGTTAGCATGAAGCGTCATGCCCGAGCGCCCCACCTCCAGTCCCGTGCTCGCGCTCCTCACGGTCTCCAGCGTGTGGGAGGCGCGTCTGTCGGCGGTGCTCAAAGACCTGGGGCTCAGCACCCGCAAGTACGGGCTCCTCGCACACATCCACGCGTCACCCGGGATCTCGTTCTCGGAGCTCGCGCGCCTCTCGCACATCACCGTGCAGACGGCTCATACAGCCGTGCGTGCTCTGCAGGATGAGGGATTGGTGCAGGATGCCACGGCACATGCCGGTGCCGCATCCGACCTTCGGGCGACGGCTCGCGGCGAAGCGGCACTCGCGGATGCCGAATCTCGCCTCGCACGCCTGGACAGGCAGTTCGAGATGGAGGCTCCGCGGCTGGCAGAGGTGCTGGAAAATGCACACGAAGAGCTGTCGCCGCACGCTGCGGACGGGAGCGCGGAATCCTTCAGTTAGGCTGAAGGAATGTTCCGCACGCCGCTCCGCCTGTTCCGGACCCTGGCGATCCTCGAAGCCGTCTCGTGGACGCTCCTCATCGTCGGCCTGCTGCTCCGGGCGTTCGCCGATCTGCCGATCGCGGCCACGATCGGCGGCGGCATCCACGGATTCGTGTTCCTCTCGTACGGTGCGACCGCGGTCCTCGTCGCGATGAACAACAGGTGGCGCCCCTGGCCCGCAGCGGTGGCCATCGTGAGCGCGATCATCCCGTACGCGACGATTCCCACCGAGATCTGGCTGCAGCGCACGGGCCGTCTCGTAGGGGAGTGGCGCCTCGAAGAGACCGCCGACCCGCGAGACGCTCGCTGGCATGACCGATGGCTGCGGTGGTTCCTGCGCCGGCCATGGGTGCTGGCGGTCCTCATCGCCCTCGCCGTCATCGCCCTCTACGTCGCGCTGCTGATCATCGGCCCTCCGGGCGGCCGACACTGACGAACGGTAGGCGCCGGGTCTAGACGACCGCGTTCCTTCTCACGGCCTCTCTGAACCAATCGGCGCTGAGCTTGGGCGTGCGCTCGAGGGTTTCGAAGTCGACGTAGATGAGTCCGAAGCGGTTGCCGAAGCCGTCCATCCACTCGAGATTGTCCTGCGCGGACCAGTGGAAGTAGCCGTGTACGGGAATGCCTTCCGAGGTCGCCCGTTGCAGCTGCGTGAGGTACGCGCGCAGGAACATCACACGGTCGGAGTCGTAGACGCGCCCGTCCGGGGTGAGGACGTCGGAGGCGGCGCATCCGTTCTCTGTGATGTAGATGGATTGCGCGCCCCAGATGGACTGTATGTGACGCGGTGCCCAATACAGGACTTCGGGGTCGAACACGTGCCAGCTCGACAGCATCTTCGGATGCGACGCGTTGATGGGGACGTCGCGGTAGCCGGGCGCTTCGTCGGCGGGTTCGATGTACCAGCCGGGCCTGTAGACGTTGATGCCGACGAAGTCCAGGGGTGAGGCGATGATGGCGAGCTCGTCATCGGTGAAGGTCGGGGTCGTGCCGCCCGCCGATGCGAGGTAGTCGTCGGTGTAGCGGCCCTCCATCATGACGGTCATGAATCCGGCGTTGCGCTCGCGGGTGGCGGCTTCGGCGGCCCGCACTTGCTCGGGTGTGTCGAGGACCGGAACCGCGACGCGGATGTTCTCGGCGAAGCCGACCTTCGTGCCTTCCGGACCTTGCGCGCGGATCGCCTGGACCGCGAGCCCGTGGCCGAGAACGGCATGATGGCGCACCTGCTTGAGCTCGGCATCCGAAACGGATACGGCCGGTGCGGCGCCGAGGTGGATCGTCTTGCCGCCGCCGACCTGCACATCGACGCCCTGGTAGCCCGCTTCGACGAATGAGGCGAATTCGTTGATGGTGAAGTAGTGCCTCACGCGGTCGCCGAGCTGCTCGGCGACGAAGCCGGCGTAGTCGGCGAACGCCTTGGCGGTCTCCTTGCTCCGCCAGCCGCCGTGCGCGTCCTCCAGCGTCTGGGGGAGATCCCAGTGGTAGAGGGTCGCGAACGGCTCGATCCCGGCGGCGAGAAGCTCGTCGACGAGCCGGTTGTAGAAGTCCATGCCGCGCTGGTTGGGCGTGCCGGTGCCTTCGGGGAAGATCCGTGGCCACGCGATCGAGAAGCGGTACCCGTTCGCGCCCAGGTCCTTCATGAGGGCGACGTCCTCGGCGTACCGGTGATAGTGGTCGTTCGCGACGTCGCCGGTGTCGTCGTTCTTCACGTTCCCGGGGGTGTGCGAGAACGTGTCCCAGATCGAGACGCCTTTGCCGTCCTCGTTCCACGCCCCCTCGATCTGATAAGCGGATGTCGCGACACCCCACGTGAACCCGTCCGGGAATTTCCGATCGGCACTCATGTCAACCTCCGTTGCCCGTGGTCTGCGATGGGCGGAAGGCCGCGAGTCGGCTTGCCGAGGCGAGTCGGCTGATCGACCAATTCCTCAGCATGGCCCTGCGATCAGGCTTCGGCAAGGGGGCAGGCGACTCGTACGTGCGGTCGCCGGAATATTCGACCGCCGCATCGCATTGTCGATAATGGGAGGAGTCCTCCGAGGACTCACCCCTCGACGGCAGTCGGCGCGCACCGTCTCTCACGAGGATCGGGCCGTCCTGATCGGGCCATCCGCTCTCGACGAGCGGCCATCTCCACGCGTGAGAGCGGGCGCGCCACGCTGTCACTTCGGGCCCCATCGTCTAGCGGTCAGGACACTGCCCTCTCACGGCAGCAGCGCGGGTTCGAGTCCCGCTGGGGTCACGATCACCGACTCGGCCGGGTTGCTCTGCTGGTAGGGGCGACTGCGCTTTCACCGCAGGTACGACGCGGGTTCGATTCCCGTCCCGGTCACGATTCGCTCACCGCGAGCGTCTTCCGCAACCGCACATCACGTGAAAGGAGTGACACCATGGCCCACGTCATCACCCTGCCCCGAGAGTTCTTCGGGCGAGCCACGGCCCGCCGGCTGGCGGCCGGCATCAACGACACCGATATCGCGCTGGACGCGGGCAGTGTCCTCCGCCACAACACCCCCGCCCTGGACGAACTGGTCAAGCAGCTCCTCAACGCCGACGTCGAGCGCGTCGTGACGGTGAACGCGAGCCCCACGTTCCAGCGGGCGCTGCAGGTCATCCACCGCGCCCGCACCCGGCCCGAGCGCACGTTCCTGCTCACATTCCGCGACGTGCCCGCCGAGGCGCTGCTGCGCGCCGTGTGAGTCCGGGATGACAACAGACGAAGAGGGGCGGATGCCGCGGCATCCGCCCCCTCTTCACGTCTCCGCGCTCGCGCTAGGTGTACTGCCCAGGGAGGTTGTTTGATCTGGCTTCCCTGATGTGACGAGAACCTCCCGGCAGAGTGGAGCTGCTACCGCATCCGCTCTGAACCAGGAGGTTCTCGTGTCTCACGCTAACGCGG